>OFGE01000891.1_pt1 | contig 30298 bp, 22 predicted proteins | sample 1521681 | NCBI WGS metagenome assembly OFGE01 (sample SAMEA3504093, study PRJEB24116) | mouse gut metagenome | biome: mouse gut; feature: mouse-associated habitat; material: faeces | place: Denmark | collected 2011
GGACGTAGCGGCCGTCCATGATGTCTATGTGGAAGGAGTCGATGCCGGCTTCTTCCAGGTTTTTTACTTCCTGCTCCAGATGGCCGTAGTCGGCGCACATCATGGAGGCTGTAAGTTCGAATTTCATGTTGATACCTCATAGCTTTGTATTGATTTTGATTTTATAAAAATGATATACATCTTCATGTTTCCCTTTTAATCTGCGGCATCTTAAATTCATCCCTGTTCAGATTCACCGACACGGCCATGTCTCCATGTCTTCCCAATGATTGGAGGAGATATCCAGCGTCGCTCCCTGCTCCGTTATGTCCAGGCGGAAGTCTTTCAGATTGAACCTGTCATAATTCCCCACAATCGAATAATAGAGCTTCGCCCAGTCATACCGGACATCCCCATAAAAACTGCTGAACGGTGTATCCTGTAACTTGCGCTTGTCTGTGAACAGGAAAAAGCCTGCGATGCCGTTTTCACAGGATGGCTCCTCTTCGAATCCGCCGTCCCTATAAGACCAACGACAGGGAAATGCAGCGGATATTCCTATGTAATTATTCTGCGGGCATTTCATGACATCTGCTTTTGCAGAAACGTCCGCACATGGCGTTTCCTTATCGGAATCCTCTGTCGGCACTTCCCTGTCCTCATACTCTTTGGGCAGCCGGAACTCTTCTGGCAGAATCAGATCCGACCATATCAGCATGAAAGGCTGCCTGTCCGGAATCAGCGAAAGGGCCTGTCTGATTCCCGCACAGGTTCCTGTCCCTTCCGCATCCACGACCTGGTATTTCACATCCGCAAAGGCCGCCAGGTATTCGCGGAGCACTTCCTTCTGATAATCTGCAATAATGATGAAACGTCTGTCCGGATACTTCCGGAACAGATGGAACAGCATGGGCAGATTCTCTACCGGAAGCAATGCTTTCGGCTTGTTCTGTGTCAGATGCCCCAGTCTTGTGCCTTTCCCTCCGGCCTGGACTATGATGTATTCCACGGTTTTTCCTCCCTTAAAAAATACAGAAATTATTTCCGGCAACGAAAAAATCCTGATATAAGTTTTCTGCTTACGCATTCCATACTTATATCAGGACTTTCATGCAATATTCCATTAGACGCCCATGCCCTTATAGCCGGCGCTTCTGCCAGGTCATTCCTCCTGGGCGAATTTCTCATAGTACATCTGCGCCCGCTCTTTGGACAATTCGAAATGCCGCTGCAGCTTCTCGATGATGCGCTCCGCCGGAGTGCGCTCTTCCAGATTGTCTCTGATCATCGCACGTATCCCATCTTCCCTTCCATCTTCCCAGACACACTGCCCTAAGCTGAACATACCGTTCGTCTCCTTCCATAACTCCTCGTTCGCCGAAAAATCGATATACTCTGAAACCGTATCCATGAAATCTTCCTCATGGGGATACATAATGGCATTCAGGAACCGCAGAAGCCAGTCCCCTTCGCTTCCCTCATCCCTATTATACACCTTATCGCCCAATCTGATAATGACCAACTTTATCAAATCGTAATCTTTCTTATTGACCGTACAGTCCCCTATGTTCTTCGTATTGGCGATTCCATAGAAAGACACGCTGTACTGCTCCGGCTTCGGTATATCGTCCCTACAGATCCAGATGCTGTAGCATTTCTCCAATCCTCCATAGTCTGTCTGCTCCGTCACCAAGGAAAACTGCGCAGACAGGCTCCTGGCCAGGTAGTACAGCCCCCGCTTCTCGATGGGGTAACCGGGCCTGTAGGTCTTCTGGGGCTCGATGTCTATGTGCAGGTCAACCCGCATGCTGTCGCCCGGCAGCATTCCCTCTTCGGAAAGCACCGGATTCTTCGCCCGGAACAGCAAGTCGAAGAAAGACACTTTCTCGTTCAGCTGCGCGAACTCCGCATTGTCGCCCCGCAACTGGGCGTTGGTCCGGCCGGCCGATACCTCCTTCGCCTCTTCCATGGAATCGGCCTCGATGAAGCCCATGATTTCTTCCATGCTGTATCCTTCATATTCCTCTACTGTGCCTTTCAGGATGATTGAAACCACTTCTTTCCTGTGCAGCAATGCTTTGCACTCTGCATCCAGTCCTGATGTATCTGCCGTAAGCTGCATGGCGCTGAGCGTACCCATGCTCCCCTGCATCCTGTCCATTTGACGCCTTTCTTTTCAGATTTGGTTCTCCCTGTGGATGAATGATTGATGGTTCTGTTGATTTCCGGAAATCGCCAGCTGATATTTGGATATCAAGATTTGCTGTAGAATTTCTACGCTTTTTATAATAGATATATCTGGGTTCTATTATACGTTATGGGCAAGGGGCTGTCAAGCTGGGATTTCAACAGTAACCTCGGGTCATGTGTCCGGGCTTGTATCAGGATTTTGGGGGCAGTATTGGTTTTGATGCTTTTATCGGCGGCATGTTTGCTGCGGTTAGGCGCTTCTTTTTGGTTGTTTCTTTTTGGGTTCTCAATTTTGAATCTTTGATTTCCTTTTTGGGATTTCTTTTATAGGATTTCTATTATCCCTCTTTTGGATATGGAGGATTTAAAACTTCAGCGCCCTTATGTCCGCCAGGGTCTCTCCATAGGGCTTGTCTTTTCCGAAGAGGAGCGTGGTGCCAAGGACGAAGCCCTTCACGCCCTTGGGGGCGTATTCTATAATCTTGTCCGCGCTGCAGGCGCCGTCCCAGTAGAGCTCGAAGTCCATGTCCTCCTTCAGGGAGAGGAGCTTGGTGATCTTCTTGCCCACGTAGGGCAGGTACATCTGGCCTGCGTTGCCGGGGTTCACGGACATGACCAGGACTTTTTTGACGATGCGCAGCATCTCCATGACGGTCTCTACGGAGGTGCCGGGGTTGATGGCGATGCCGGGAATCATTCCGGCGTTGATGATGGCCTGGAGGGTGGTGGAGGGGTGGTACTCCGCCTCCGGATGGATGTAGACCGTGTCGCCCTTCCGCAGATGCTCCAGGAAGATGCCGATGCGGTTGTTGGGGTGTTCTATCATCAGGTGCACGTCCAGGGGCTTTGACGTGGCGGAGGCTATGTAGCGCATGTCGTTCAAGGACATGGCGAAGTTGGGGACGTAGCGGCCGTCCATGATGTCTATGTGGAAGGAGTCGATGCCGGCTTCTTCTAAGCTTTTTACTTCCCGCTCCAGATGGCCGTAGTCGGCGCACATCATGGAGGCTGTGAATTCAAAATCCATGAACGTATCCTCAAATTTCTCAAAACGCAATATAAAATTCTAGCTTTTGAACATTTTACCATTTATGTCAAAAACCTACATTCAGTATGAGCAATATGCAATCTATCCCTATTGTACATAAAATACAATGTAGCTAAAGTTTCCCCTGCATAACCCACGTATCGGTCAGTCCTATCTATCCCCCGAGGAATACTGTTTTCTTCCAATCGTTCTAAAATAGGAAAAAGCCAGCTACAATACTCCTCCAATACGGTCTTTCTGGCCAAAACTATATTATAATTATACAAATATCTCTGTTTTAAAACTCCAGGGAAAAACCGCCCATATTCCGGATAGATTTCTGAAACAGCATTCCGCACTGCCTCCCAATCCTCTCCCTTTAAATATCTGTTATGGTGCGCCTCAATATCTGGTTCATAAGGCATAGGATATGGAAGTACCACATCTATATCATTATCTGCCAACCGTAGCTCATCATCCTCCGTAAATTCCAGTACCCTTCTGTAATGTACCAACCCATAATACTCATATCGCTCTTCTGCAGAAGGGTACAGTAGGCGGTTTCTCCATATCCAGTAAAGAGCAGTAAGTTCAGAATAATTTAAATTTTTTACGGAAATATTTTCCCCATCGCAATCCAGTATATTGGCAACTCTTTCCTTACACAACGCCGCCCCCACCTGAATAGGTGTTATCCATTCCGGCAAATCATGCCTTTTTGTCAAAGGCTTATCCATATAAAATTTTGCCATGAAAACATGAATGTTCGCCCTATGAAATCCCACCGGAAAAGCTCGAAGCGGCGTGTAATTCCTATCGCTAATATAATAATAGCTAACCAAGTCAGCCCACCGAGAAGATGTCAGACGAACATGACAGTACAGCCCATTTTGATTTAGTATCTCTTCTATCTCTGGCATCACATACTCAGGTGTTGCAATCAAAATCTCTATTTCCAGTTTTTCCGAAGGCGAAAGAGATTCTGAAAAAAGAACCGTCTCGAGCACAGGAATACCAAAAAGGCTTTCCGGATTACCTTTCCGTTCTGTCACCAGAAAGCAGCAGGGTTCTCTATCTGGACAAATATTATGTATCGCCTCATATGCACCAATTGCCATGCTTTGAGCGCCATAAATTGCTAGATTCATCTTACCTCACTCTATATACAAAAATACCTTTCCATCTTTTAAAACTTTGTCAATATGTCTGCTACTATACCAGTTGAAGGCTATCGCTCTATAAATCATCCGAGATAAGTAGCCTAAAAAGCATATAACGTAGTTTCACACCATCGGGTCTGATAGTGCCGGATATAATACCTATAATCCATTCCGAGAGATTCTATAAACAATGGCAAGACAATAATATCCTCTGCCCTATGGTGAAGTGATACTGCCATTTTAGGTCTATACTTTTTTATTGTATTGACTGCCCCCTTCAGAGTTTCCAGTTCGCTACCCTCCACATCCAGCTTAATATAAGTAGCTGGCCGTCCCGCTAGGATATTGTCTATACTATCAGCACAGACAACTTCTTTACCATTGGCATCCACACTGGATGCATATCCAAAATCACTGTTCACATTAAACGTCAGAGTAGTTTTTCCGCTCCATGTAGCCATATGGTATAGTTCAAATTCACAACCCGTCTGTTCCAACCTCTTCCGGCAAATATCTATACTATTTCGATCCGCCTCAAAAGCATATATTTTCGAAAGCTTCCCACCAGCCCATACTGTTGCCCCTCCTCCAGTTTCCCCATCGAAGCAGCCCGCATCAACGAAGATTTCTCCAGATGTATCCGCTTGCAATACATCCAAGTCAAAATACTGCCTTCCATAGTCTGCCCATATGTAATCTTCCCTTATATTCATAATCCTGCTTGCCGGAATCCCCATATTTATTAACTGTCTATAAATATCAGACTTCATCTTTTGATTCGCGACTGAAATTAGGACAGTGCAGTCCTTCCAGTCATGCAAGAGCCGTTCCGGGGAATCCACTGCTAATTCTTCTGCCGACTCCAGCGAAGCATGATTGTTATCCACACATCCAACTACTTTTATTCCCAAAAATCTTAAAGAACGTATACTTGCCCTGCCCGCCCTACCCGCGCCAAATATGACAAACGGAGCCTTTTTCCTGTCCGGATTTTCCCGAAAAAAACCGTTCATAATATATGATTCCCCATTTCTCCCATGTCTGACCGCCCCGCTTATCAACTTTCTTTCCAGTACGTCTAAGTCCCTGTAAATGCAAAAATCAAACCTAGCATCAAATATTTCTCTGGATTCCTCATCCTGCAGTCTGTCTGTAAAACTTTTTATTCCATTTATATATTCTTTGTAGTCCATGACCTTATCCCTCCTTGTAAATTTTCCTCTCCGAAAATACTCTACCATTTATATCGCTCTTTACCAGAAAATCCCAATATTTTCCTTTCTTGCACCAAGTCTCAGTAATTGCTCCTGGATATCATCAAAATATGCTTCATTGCCTATGATATATTTGACATCTCCCTCACATATCTGAGGCTTTAAGACAGGAATCCCCTCCAAAAAAGACCCCCAAAGTTTTGTGTTGTTATCCATAAAAGCAACAATATTCTGCCTTTTATTTTTTAACCTTTCAAGTACAGCCTGCCCGCGTTCACCGCAACCAAAAATGACATATTTCCATTCTCCCATCTGGTCATCTATATATTTGTGGTCACAAAGGTATTGCCTGTATACCTCGTCCAAGCTGTTTAACAAAATCTGTAATCTTTTCCAGATGCCAGGCGGCAAATTATGACCTCCAATCCTTCCATCATCTATGGCCTCCTTCAGTGTGCCCACAAACCACTTATATCTTTTTCTGTATTCCTGTGTCCGAATCTCCGCTTCCACAAAACTTTTACAGCAACACACAAAGGATTTCGCCATTCTGATATACATGGCCTGTGCTGCCTTGTCTTTCCATTTTTCCTGTGTCAGCGCACGGAATTCTTGGTATGAATATTCCAGTGCTCTTCCAGAGTTTGACGAAGCCCCCTCCCTGTCAATACAGTAATTATATAAACAGTCGTCTATAAATACTGCCGAGTGTGCCGCTGCATTGGTTCTATGTAAAAATCCGATATCCTGAAAAGCTGCTCCAGGACTCTCCGCCAACTTGATATCATTCTCATCAATAAACGATTTTTTGTAAATCCCATTCCATAAATACCAATCCGCTACAGGTAAAAACATCTGCTCCAGAGGCTTCACTGTTGCCATATAAAAATCATGTGGCTTCAGAATCTCTCTACGTGTGAAAATGGGGTGCCCTTCCCAATCAATTCGATATGTATTATAGCTACATTTTACAATATCAGGAAAACCAGCTTCAACTGCAGTTTGGTACAGTTTTCTGTACATATCTTTTTCAATGTAATCGTCTGTTTCGACTATTCCTATGTATTCTCCATTTGCCGCTTCGATTCCCTGATTCACCTGATAGCCATAACTCTGCTTTTCACTGTGAATTACTTTGATGCGTTTGTCGCTTTCTGCCAGTCTTTCTATAATCTCCAATGAACCATCTATCGACCCCGCATCAATACATATGATTTCAATATCCCCCAATGTCTGTTCCATAACACTCATAAGGGATTTTTCAATATAAGACATCACATTCAGTGACGGCATTATGACAGAGATTTTACTCATATCAAATTTCACCTCTCCTTCTTCTCCTCTTCCAACCTTTATTTCAACATCATAAAATCCTTTTTATAAATACTCTGTAGCAAAAATCAACCTGCCATTGGCTCCTTCTCTATCCCCAAATCGAACATATTTGGCATTTTTTATTTAATTTATAAATTTGTTTCTCCAATGACACGCGAGCCTCCTTTTTTTGGACAGACAGTAGATAATGGTCATACCTCAAATCTAAAGAATCCTCCATACTGATAATCCTTTTTTTACATATATTCACTCCTCTAAGAGTCGCATTATTATCGATAATTCCCGCAAGGCAATCCATTTTGTTTATTGCAGTGAGATACTTCATTATCTCACGTCCCCAAAATCCAAATCCAACCAGAAAAAATTTTTCTTTATCTAAATTCGATATATACTTTTCTAGATTTTTTATACATTCTACTTTCTCATACTCCATCCGATAATATAAAATACCTTCCAAAGAAGCGCTTGGATTACAGAGGGTATTAATCCCAGCTACCCACTCAGCCTCTCTTCTCCCATCTGTATACTCAAATGACAAGAAGCCCTTCTCTTTAAATTTTGCAACCTGCTCCTCCTCTATTACTTTCCAGTTAAAGGACGCATAATAGTTCTCATCATATACCATATCACCGACAGCGTTTACGTCTTTTAACAACGGATTGCGAAAAAAACGTGAAAGGATTTCATGGCTTTCCGAAGGGGCTATTTTCATATCTGGTCTATATTTCTTTATTTCACAATATTTCCTTGCGAAATCACGTATTCCCTCTTGACATTTTCGCGCATCCATAATCTGCTTCTCATCATAAGGTATAACCCTCACTCGGGGAGAACCATCCGTTCCATAACTTTCAGTTCTTCCTTTTTCTGACATAAAACTCAATTCCAGAATCCAAGCCCTTATATCTTTCCATTCCTGGTCATCCTCGGCATGAATATATCCTCTGAAATCATGTCCATTCATTATGTTTTGAATGGCAGAACTCCATTCTATGCCAAGACAATGTACAGCCCGTGCAGAAATCCCATATCTTTTCAGCAAGTTATCTAGCAATGTTCCCGTTGTACCCGCATATCCTATATCAAAAGTGATAAAGTCTTCATTTAATCCCATGCGTTCAAAATACTTTATGGCTTCCGATCCAATTTGGTCATCTTCCAGCGCCCTTTTTAAAGCGTTTCTTGACACATATAATTCTTTTACTTCAAGAGTGCAGTTTTTGGTACATATTAGCATGTTTAATATCTCTACAAAAAAATCACCCTCTCTCATAAAAGGGTATATTCGCCCTATATTTTCATTTACAGCAGTATCAATCACAAACTCCAATGCCCCGACTATCAAAGGGGCATATATCATTGCCCCAATTGTATGCCAATACTGATCTTGTTCATATCCCTTCATCCCTGTCATCAGTCTAACGGGCAAAATACTCATCCTATCATGGTGTTTCTTTTCCATTTCTAAGAAAGGAAAATATATATCACTAAAGCTACATAGTGTATAAATATTTGCATTTATTCCTTTATTTAGGGCACTTGTATAATCAGAACTGATATTATCACCTGTGTGGAAAATCTCACTTGGCAGTACCTTGAGCTGTTCTGTGACAATATCATATAATTTCCCGCTGGATTTTGATTCCCCATAATCGCACGAAATATATATTCCATCCAATTCTATTGCCAATCCGCAACTGGACAGAAGCCTCTTCATATATCCTAGAGGCCAATACATATCAGAAATCAGAACCACCTTATATCCCTGCTGTTTTGCTTTCACTATTTCTGCCACTATTTCTTCATTCAAGATACATGCATCGCACTCACACATAAATTCCTGTTCAAGCATATAGCTGACCGATGGAATATGCCCTTTTCCTTCATAATAAATATCCCTAATATTTGCCTCTGCCTTTTTTGCTCTTGCTATAGTTTCTATTTCTTTTCTAAATTTAATCCACCCGCCACATGAAAAATAAGGTTCCAAATACTTCTTATTTCTTTCATAAACTACACCGAAAATATCACAGGGCTGTTTCACACGTCTTAATATCAGCGTATCAAAGATATCAAAGCTAAAAACCTTATATTTTTCGCCCATACGTTCATTTTTACCTTTCTGCCAATATTTTGTCCATTATTTTACAATATTTTTCAGCCTGTATTTCGCGCGAATACCTCAAGACCTTATCATTACCTCTATATTTGCCTTCACTGCCTAAAATAAAATCAATAATCTTAGCTTTATCCGTTGTCCCTATTCCCTTATTTGTTCTTTTTAATAATTTTGATACATCTGACTTCTCTGGAACAATAGCAAGAATTGGTTTTTCAAAGGACAGCAACTCGAATGTTTTACCAGGAATTGTAGCCATAAGCTCCTCATCGTCAGAATGTATCGTACTCAGAACTACATTAATATATGCCGTTATTTGTTCTGACCGCACCTTTTCCTGTTTTTCAGCTTCAAGGACTTTTACAATTCTGTCCAAACCATTTTTCTTAATGATTGATTTCATTTTCTTTTCATTTTCAATTGGTCCTGTAGATCGGATAACTAATTCAATATGTTCCTCTTCATTCACTTCCTTTATACATTGTGCCAGCAATACAAAACTTTCCAATCTATGCTCATAAATCACTCCTGCATAATAAAGATATTTACAATCCGGCATTGCCCCCCTGCCTTCACTCTCCTGCTTACCTTCCGCGTTTTCCCAACCATTATATACAACTTTTATTTTTTTGCGTAAATACCGCTGTCTCAATATCTTTTTATATCCATGGGTGACTGGAACGATAGCAGATGCATTTTGAAGCGCAAACTTTTCTATCAATATATCCAGTTTGACATTATGCTTTAATCCTTTCGGAATTCCATCCGAAAAATCTACCATGTCTCTAATATCTGCAATATATGGACAGTTTAGCTTTTTTGATAAATAATTTGCAAGGTATATGCAGTCTATTTCAGGATATGTTCCTATAATAATATCAATATCCTGAAAACGATTAATATCAAGCTCCTTTTTGACTTTCTCATATCTTCCAATTGCTGAGGGATTCATTGTATTAAGAAATATACCCAAAAACATCAGAGCACTATTCAAAATATTAAACAATAACGATTTTGGAATATATCTCATACCCATTTGGCCTATCCGCGTAATCTGCTCCTCATCTAAAGGGCATTTCATATCTATTGAAAAACCATTACCCGCAATTTTATGAGCTTCCGTTGTCAGCACATAGGGTTTATACCCATATTTTTCAAAATATCTGCACATTACACCAAATCTCTTGGATGCTATCATGTTCATCGGCGGAAACCAATGTGTGATTATCAATACTTTTTTCAAACTGCAAAACCTCTCCCTAAACATTTTCGTTCCAAAAAATCTTTTATTATTCTGGCAATCCTACTGCTAGCCTGTCCATCCCCATAAGGATTCACAGCATTGGCCATTTGAGCATATGCGCTTTTATCATGTAAAAGCTTTCTAAACTCTCTTTCAATCGTATCTTTTTTTGTTCCGACCAGCTTAAGCGTCCCTGCCTCCACACCTTCTGGTCTTTCTGTTGTGTCCCGCATCACCAAGACGGGCTTTCCAAGTGCTGGAGCCTCCTCTTGAATCCCACCACTGTCAGTCAATACCATATAGGATCTGCTCATGATATTATGGAAATCTACCACATTCATAGGTTCTTCCAATCTAATTCTCGGTTCATTCCCAAAAATTTCATCTGCAATCTTTCTAATAGCCGGATTTTTATGGACAGGGTAAAGGATTTTAACATCCTCTACACTGTCAATTACATTTTTTATGGCTTCAAACATATTGCGTAATGGTAATCCAAAATTTTCTCTTCTATGAGCTGTTAAAAGAACCAATCTTGATTCTGCAGCCCATTCAACTATTTCATTGCTGTAATCATCCCTTATTGTGGTCTTTAATGCGTCAATAACCGTGTTTCCTGTTACAAAAATTCTATCCTCCTTCTTGCCTTCTCGAATAAGGCTGTTTTTTGCACTGTTTGTGGGTGCAAAGTGAAGATCCGCCAATGCCCCGACTGCCTGTCTATTGAACTCTTCCGGATATGGCATCCACTGATTATATGTCCTTAATCCTGCTTCAACATGACCCACAGGTATCTTTAGATAATACGAAGACAATGCCGCTGCAAACGATGTAGCCGTATCTCCATGAACTAATACAATATCCGGTTTTTCTTTGCTTAACACATCGCGCATCCCGGCCATTACCCTTTCAGTAATATCAAATAAAGATTGATTTTCTTTCATTATTGCAAGATCATAATCAGGGCTTACATGGAATGTATCCAATACCTGAGCCAGCATTTCTTTATGTTGTCCTGTTATACATACCCTGAGTTCTATATTCTTATCATTCTTCAACTCCTTGACCAATGGGCACATTTTAATAGCTTCAGGTCTTGTTCCAAAAGCCAGTAATATTTTTTTCATATTTATTTAACTCCCATATACAACATCCTCAATAGATATGATGGGACAATCTATCTTATCCTCTAACTCCTGTTCTATCTCATCAAAAAAGAAAAAGGCTGTAACTATAATTGCGTCAACATCAGGCAATGTATCATCTGGCTTCAGCACTTCGAATGAGGCGTATACATCATCCGCATTTCTATCAATGGCATACTTGACTGTAATTTCTGAATCAGCCAGTTCATCAACCAGTCGTTCGCCTAAGTAGCTCATTCCATAAATTGCAATCTCTTTATATCCATTTGTCACAAAGAAGTCCTTCAGCTCTTTACCGTTTTGTTTATCGATTATCCACTGGTTCATAACCTGCATAATAGCAAGGTGTTTCTGAGCGTATTGTGCCTCTTGCACGGCCCTCTTATTGAATACATTTCCTGCGGCAGTAGCCCCCGCTATCCCTCCTAACACTGCTGAAATCAAACTTGTCCCCAATTTTTTCATTCTTCATTCCTCCCTATAATTTGTATTTATTTACATCCTTGCATATGTTTTTTGTATCCAGAATTACTTTATTCCTTAAAAGCCCCTCATTCCTGCACAAATGCTCATGCCCAACCATAACTACAATCATATCAATATTGTCAAGGAACTCCTTGTAGTCATGATACTGATTTTTCACTATGTCCTTATAGATAAATGGATCATATACTTTAATACCTCCTGCCAAATGTCTTTTCATACATTCCAAAAGTTGCAATGTAGGGCTTTCTCTCACATCATCTACATTTTCTTTATATGTCAATCCATACAATCCAACTCTTGATACCTCAGCTATTCCATTCTCTTCCATGATTTGAGATATACGTTCCAGAACAAATTCAGGCATTGAGTCATTTATCTTTCTGGCAGCAAGTATAATATTCGCTAGCCCTGGATAGTCTCCTACCAAAAACCAAGGATCCACCGATATGCAATGACCACCTACTCCAGGACCTGGAGACAGAATATTAACCCTTGGGTGCATATTGGCAATTCTGATAATTTCATAAACGTCCAAATCATCTGCCCTGCATATTTTTGCCAATTCATTTGCAAATGCTATATTAATATCCCTGTATGTGTTTTCTACAACCTTGGTCATCTCCGCTGTCTTGATGTTAGTTATTGTAATGTCACCCTTGCAGAATGTCTTATACAGCTTTTTTATCCTTTGTCCAATGCTTTCCTCGTCTGCACCAATTGTCCTGTTATTATTTTCCAATTCATAAACCATTCTCCCAGGTATAATACGTTCTGGTGCATGCACAAGATGAACATCTTTTTCATGTTTCTTTACAATAGATCTTATTTGCTTATCAATCGTACCAGGAGAGATTGTTGATTCAATCACTACAATCGTTCCACTATCGCATATGTCCAGCACGGAACTGACCGCGCTTTTCACATAGGTCGCATCTACCTTTTTACTGCTCTTAATGTATGGAGTTGGCACTGCAATTATATAAACATCCGCCTTCTCATACTGCGTGGTAAACACTATATGATTTAATCTCGCTTTTTCAAATAATTCCTGTAGACCATCTTCCTCAAATCCAATACATCCTTCACTTAGTCCCTTCACTATAGATTGGTCTATATCTGTACCCACCACTTCAGCGCCTCCCGATGCAAGCATAAGTGCTGTCGGTAATCCAATATAGCCCAATCCAATTACATTGACCTTCATCTGTTTATTTCCTCCGCCATCTTCATTGACTGACAACCATATTTTTCCCACCATAGTGAAAGAATAAATAATGCCCAAATACCTATTGAATCATTATTTTTTTCTTGTAAAAACTTTTGTACTTCACTTTCTACAAAAAAACCTGATTGAGCCGCAAAATGCATTACTTTCTCTCTCATTATGCTTCCGAGCCGACCTTTATACCATTCTATAAAAGGCAACCCAAATCCAATCTTCTTTCGTTCAATGACCTCATCTGGAATTATTCCTTTTACAGCTTCTTTCAGAATATATTTGTGAACCCCTTTTCGGATTTTCAGCTTTTCCGGTATTCTTAATCCCCACTCAACAAGTTTATGATCCAAAAATGGTACTCTTCCCTCTAATCCCACAGCCATGCAAGCTCTATCCGTTCTTGCCAGCAGAAGCTCCGGTAATCTGAAATCAAAGTTTACACATGCCATCCATCCAACCGTATTCGACAACATTTTAGGTTTGCACTTGTGATATACATTCTCAAAATTATTCCATGTTTTATGGCTACCAATATCACGCATAAAATCTTTACAAAATAATTCTTTCTTTCTGTCTTCTCCTATGTATACGGCTCCTGAACCCCAAAAAATCCCTTCATTTTCTGCCGCCCGTCTCAAAAGTTCCGCATTCTGCCCTGTCAATCTTCCTTTCCCTACTACTTCTTTATATATCATCCTTTTTATGGCACCTGGAATGATTAGATTAAGCTTTTCATATATTGAATGTCTCTTCCAATATGAATATCCAGAAAAGACTTCGTCTGCTCCTTCTCCAACCTGCACCACCTTAATTCCATTATCAATTGCCAGTTTAGCAATATAGTACTGAGATATCATGACAGGGTCAGCTATAGGATCATCACACAGTACTGCCAAATCATCAAGAAAACGAATGATACTCTCTTCGTCCAATATTTCATCATGATGCGTTGCATGACAATAAGCAGCCATATTCCTTGCATACTTATTCTCATTCTTATAACCTCGCGTTCCTTTATATCCCACTGTAAATGTATTCACTTCTTTCTCATCCTCAGAAAAAAGTGCCAGATTCGTACTGGAGTCAACTCCTCCAGAAAGGAATACACCAACAGGAACATCCGATATTTTACGTAAATTTGTCGATATTCTCAATATCTTGAGAAGCTTTTGCCTAATAACAGACTCGTTCTCCTTTAACCCTTTTTGGGCAACATAGTCGCATGGATTCCAATAACATCTTTGCTTCATTTCACCATCAGACTTCAACTCTATATAGTGGCCTGCCGGTATTTTTTTTATCTTTGAAAATAGTGTTTTTGGAGCAGGTACTGCTAATAGAGATAAAAAATCAAAAACCGCCTCTTTGTCAATCTCACGGCTTTGATTATCATCCTCAAGAAGAGCCGCAACATTTGAAGCAAAATTAATCTTGTTATCCATTATCCCATAATATAAAGGCTTGATTCCCAACCTGTCTCGAACCAAATAGAGAGTATTCTTTTTCTTATCCCATAGTGCAATTGCGAACATTCCCCGAAATTTTTTTAGACATTTTATTCCCCATGCCAAGTATGCATAAATTATTACTTCTGTATCCGAATGATCCGTTTTCCATTCTATATGTTTTATCTGATTCAATTCTTTCCTGATTTCTTCATGATTATATATTTCTCCATTAAAAACAACCCATATTTCCTCATTCATATCACACATTGGTTGATTTGCCGCTTCAGACAAATCAATTATGGCAAGTCTGCGATGTACCATCCCTATCCGCCCGCAATCTAAAATTTGAAGCCCCTGGCCATCCGGCCCCCGGCTTGCAATAGAAGCAGACATTCTCTCAAGGGTGTTTCTATCCACCTTTATTTCTGTTTTTATGCTTATGCTTCCGGCTATACCGCACATAATAAACCACCCTTCTATTTCAGTAAATTCATTTCTTTAAGTCGCTCAATAATCCGATCGACATGTTTTTCCCATGTGTGAAGCATTTTTGCATCTTCATACGCATGCATCCCAATCCTCTTCCTAAGAGCCGCATCTTCAATCAAAGAAGCAATAGATTTCTCCATTTCTTCTGTATCGCCTGCCTTGAACAGCAATGCGTTTTCATTATTATATAGTATTTCTCCTATCTGGTTTAACTCTGATGCCACTATCGCTTTCCCCATTGCCATATATTCATATAACTTTGTAGGCGATCCGAAAAAATCACTCCCGTCTTCATTTGGAATATGTGGTGCAGCTAATATATCACACGCAGCCAGATATTCCGGAACATCATCTGCCGGTACTGAACCTACACAAATCGCGTCATTCATGACACCTTTTCTTTTTAGAATCCGTTTTACATTTGCAAGCGTATTTCCCTCGCCTATCATTAACATCGTTACTTTATTTCTATATTTTTTATGATGGTTCAAAAGATTGCCAAATGTTTCGGCCAAAACTTCCGCACCATGAAATTTAGCAAAAGATCCACAAAATCCTATAACAATAGTATTGCCTAATCCATACTTTTTTCTTATTTGTTCTCCATTGACAGAAGGATTGAATTTGTTTACGTCTACTCCATTGAAATTCACTAATATTTTGTTTTCTGGAACACCTAATGCAACCAGACTCTCTTTTAATTCTTTGCTCACACAGACAATTAAGTCAGCCTTTTTGAGATTTAAAGCTTCTATTCTTTCAGCAATTGTTCTGTATTTAAATTTTATATTATCCCAATTTTTTGAAACCCAGATTTCGCTGCCATTCCACTCCAGTACAAACGGAACTTTATACTTCTCTGCAATCCTTACACCAAGATAGTCATAAAGACTATATCGCTGATATATGAATATTGGTTTCTTGTTTCCCTGCCTGTTCCTAATCTCGTTGTAGGCAGAAATATTCAAATACATTTTAGCTTCATAGTAATAATCCCGAAAACTGGTGAGATGAATCTTTGTAACATATCTATCCATAAGATTTTTAGGAAGGAAATCTGTTGTGTAAACCTCCATATTCCCATATCTTTTTTTCATCTCAGAAACCACTCCTGCTGAATGAGCTACTGCGCCTCCCGACTGTATGCCAAAGCACATGGTAGTCTTGATATAAACAGGATTGCTTTTACCTTGTGTTTTTTTGGTTGTACGTTTAGAAATACGTTTAACATCCATGCTTACTCTCATTGCAAGTTTGTTTAAGTCTCTTTTCTCTTTTTCTTTATTTGCAATTAGAGATAATATATCAACTACCGTTATTATTTTTCTTTTTGTATCATCACGCAGAATGACTGTTAATGAACCAAACAGACCAAACACCGCCAACATTTTGTTCGTTATATCTAGAATAGAATCAATGTCCGCCGTTATGAATTCAACTATCGGAGCCCATATATGACTCTTGATTTTACTCAGTTCATTATAATAATATATTTCCTTATCTCCGCTAAGATTTGGATTAAACAGCAGCAAGTCATCTATCACATATACCCTTTTCATAATCACCCTATATTTTCAATATCCCTTCGGTCCCGGAATTGTATCGCAGAATTTACAAAGCTTGATATTCGTACGCCTTTTCCTCAACCTATATCTGATTCGTTCAGCATTTTTGGAATACCATGCATCTTTTAACGACATCTTATTTAAATCTGCCAATGTATTTTTTCCGTATGGATCATTACAGCACAGGCTCGTTTTCCCGTCAGGTCTTATAATCATCTGCTTGTATGGAAGAATGCAGGACATATCATATGTTTTTCTTTTCCTATTATTAGGAGACTGTCCTCCTCTTGTATCTAAAACCTCATGCACCTTCCGAATATGTATTTCCACTTTCCTGTCTATTTCCCGGCTACTCTTGCATACTTCATGAATTCTTTTTGCATTCTCATGCAATTTTAGATTGTCATCATAGTTATCGATTACGATTCTGTCGAGATATGGAATAATCTCATTAAATTTATCTATTGTAAGTAAAGTCCCATTTGTATACATATAAAGAAAAGCTTTTGGCACCTTTTCCCTCGCGTACTTTGTGAATTCTATAATTCGGGAGTCTAAGAATGGTTCATTATTTGAGTGAAGCGCAAGCCTTCCCGAATACTTTAATTCACCTAATTCATCTATAATTTTTTTGTATAATCCTTCATCCATCTTTAGCAGTTTTCTGGGATCAACATGCCTGTTAACTGGACAGAATGGACATTCCCCATTGCATCTGTTAATCACTTCTATCTCGATTGAGGAAAACAGCGGGCACTTTTTACCATCATAATTCTTTCTTAGCCACTCTTCTGTTTCCCTCTTAATGGTCTCATATAAATACCTCTTCTGTAGCCATTTACATAAATCCTCATATTTCTCTTTTTTCATTATCTTTTTTGCGAACTTTCCAATGTTCCACAAAACAAAGGTATCTACCGTATAGAAGTGTAATTCAAAATATGGTTTCGTTTCATATCTGTTCACTATCATAATTAATCTTACCTCTCATTTTTCCATATCCTGTAGAATAATAAGCATTTCGAAAGTCTACCGAAAATGGTTTATTTACATAGTCTTTCACCTTTATTTTAGATTCTGTGAACAAAATTTCTCTTATATGGTCGATTCCGGCATACTTTTCTCTTACAACAATCTTTTCACCAGTGCATTCCAACAAGAATGCCTTAGCCCCTTTTTTCATGCCAAAAATACCACTAAACCTATTTTGTTCTATTCCCTTCACACAAATGGTGTTATGTGCTTTTGTTCCTCTATATACATTCCTTATTTCGGGTGCTGCTGTATATACATATCCACCAGGGTCTCTGGTAATATATTTACCATCAACCATCAGCTCTACTGATAATTTATCATTATGTGTATGACCGGTCAGATCAATATAGCGAGTGGTATCAATTACAATGCTTAAAAAAATTCTTCTGCTTCTGAAAATCAATAATCCGAACTTTTCAAAGTATTGTATAGACAATCCTGCGAGTAAATCCTCCGTTCCATAATCTTCAAACAAAATAGTTTCTTCAAAATATGCATAGTTTCTCAAATCATATTTTTGATTGTTTTCACAGCAAATTTTCTGTTCATATTTTTTCCCTTTCAATAAAAAACCACTCGCTAATGCATGTATCAAGCTTGCCTCCAATGGAAACCTTTCTGTATATCTATCAAAAACATCTTCCTGAAAAAGACCTCCCATGGCCGAAAGCAACCCGCTATGGTTTATGACATTATCTTTATCCCCATTTCCAGAAGGCGTAAGCTTAATAAGTCTGCCGCTGTCATTATCCCCAATCTGGACTACCTCATCATTTTGTTTCATTACAGTTCTGGTAAAATATCCCATATTAAACAGCCGATCTATATACCATTCCGGGAAAAAAATCTTGTTTCCAATATTGTATTTTTGTTTTCTGTCTGATTGCAACCGGCTTATTAGGAATCTGTCATATTCTGTAAATGCCTTTTTCTTTTCACCTTCCAACACACCATACAAAAGTGCAGTTGAATATACTACAAACTCGCTGCTTAATCTATGATAGCTTGTAGACCCCTCAAAGTGACTTCCCTCCTCATGAAACTGGCCTCCGACTTGATCTATAAGCTCCTGTACCCCAAATACAAGGCAGGCATCTATCCAATCAGTGCTTGGAAGATACGCAGATGCATAAATAATTCCAACTATATTGGAAAGATAGTGATTAGAGCTTTCCCGTCCAAAAAACTCTAAATGCGACATCAGGTAATCAAGGCTATCTCTAATATTTTTTTTAATTAAACTATCAAAATCGGCATCCAAAATCCCCTTGTCATCCACCTGCCTTAATATATCATATGAAACCGTTAAATTCACAATTCTAATCGATACATCCATGGGTGCCGACCACTGAACTGTTTTTTCTACCGGATTCATATATACAAAATCCAAAACCTCATCCTTATACTCTTGGATAATCCTGCCACGGGCATTAATGTCAAAAATAGCCAGCATAGCAAGCTGTGTCAGGTGATATAATCTTCCAAGTTCCCATGGACATTTAATATCCACCCCGGCATACTTTCCCACGCTCTTTTCGCATTTATGTTTGAAGTGATATCGGAAAGGATCAAACGAATATCCGCTTTTATAATCAATATACCAATTAATAGGAAGGTACTCACCACTGCATATTTTTTTTAATCTGAACTTCGATATTATTCTTAAGATACTATCAATTCTGGAAACATATTTATGTCCATATGCTCCTTTAGCCTTCATCCCATAACAGATTTTGATATATCCACTACCTAACAAATCAAATTCATGATTTATAAATCTTCTGCATATTTTTCTTAATTTCTTCATCGTAATGGAATCAATCTGTATTTTGTTGATATCTATATACGAATTCATTTATTCCCTGTTTTCCTCATACCACTTTCCTTTATCAATCAACTACATATTTATACCATGATTTCTCCGTAAAATATGATTTGTTGGAGCATTACGTATGACAGCAATAATACACCACCCACGGAATAATCCTTTCATCGAAAAACTCCACGCAAATCCAAACAGATTCTTTAAGGAACTGTAGAAAAATTATCGCTTAAAGTTTAAAGCCTTTTATGATGTATGCCCATCCATGATGTGGACCTGTGTATTCAATGTCGATTTCATCAATGCTTTCATCAGTCACCTTGATGCCCGTTTCATAAACATTTTTATCAAGCATACATGTAACAGACAGTCCATTCCCAGTAGTTGTAGACTGAATCAGGTTCACTACGGTCTGCACATCAACCAGCGGTTTGCCCTGCCAGTGTTTTGAGATGTAACAGAAGAGCCGGTGTTCAACCTTATTATATTTAGATGTCCCTGGCGGATAATGGATGACTTCTATTTCCTTATCGATTTCTTCAGCCAATTCTGCCAGCGCAAGCTTCCACAGCCTGTTCCGGCTTCCATTGCTTCCGCCGCAGTCACAGGTGACCACAATCCTGTCGGCATACCAGAAGTTTTCCTTGCCTACTGTGTACCACCAGCGGCGGATGCTTTCTACTGAAAACAGGCCTGTGTCAGCGCTTGTTCCCAGGTTTACAAATGCAGCATTGTTATTCAGGACGTATATCCCATAAGGGGCAACTTTCCCAAGCTCCGGGATAAAGAAATCATGGTCGGACACCATGCGCGGCTGTTTTGAGGCCCGATACTCCGTACCATCATTTTTGAAGTTGCCGATATTCTCTTTTTTCTTTGTATCAACAGAAATGACGGGAATGCCATCCCTCAGGGACTTATCTGTTTCTGAATGGATGAACTCAAACTGCACGCCCCTGTCAGGGTCCGGATCACCGACCTGTTCCATTTTTCGGTTTTTCTGGCGGCTGTAACCAAGGTCCCGAACAATCCGCTGTACTGTACTCTTTTCAATGAGGATGCCCTTATCGGACAGTACCTTTGTGATTTTTCGCAGGCTGCATGACATCCATTTGCCACCTTCAGGCGAACCATAAGTTTCATCATCGAGGATTTCCTGTATGAGGTTTACGATATCCGGATATATCTCTTCTACTGGTTTGCGTCCTGCCCCTGCACAGCGAACATGCCCGTCATCAGCTGCCTCCTGCGAAGAAAGTTCGGCAATTGCTCTGCGTATTGTGGAGATTGCTACCCCCGTGCGCTGGCTGAGGACGCTTATGGAACCATATCCGAACCGGACAGCTGTTTCGGCAAGAAAAAGCCGACGTTCCCGTTCGTTCATAACATCACGGATCCGGTTGAAAGCATCTGCATATATGTTAAGTTTATTGAGGACTTCGATTGTCATGTTGGCTAACCTCACATTTATAATATTTAACCAACTATAACATATGCTTCAAATTTAAGCAATTATTTTTCTACAATTCCTAATGTCTCCCCGTAGTGTTTCCTTATCCATAGCCTTGGCAGATATCCGCCTTCTTCAATCTTCGTAACCTGCATATTACACTTTTCAACTATATATATCAGCTCATCTGCAGCTATGGGATTGATATGGCCATATTGTCTGTCACTGTCTCCAAATTGATGGTAACGGCCATAAAAGAAAAATTTCATACGCGAATACCACGAGGTTATATTCGGCGTTGACACAATAATCCAGTCTCTGTATTTAGATAACCTTTGAAGACTGCGAAAGTATTCCCATGGGTTTTCAACATGCTCAATTACCTCTATACCCAGTACCAAATCATATTTTCCCTCATTTTCTGCAATAAACTCACTTACCATATCTTTATTATTAAAGTCAAGTTGTATGAATTTTGTATTTGCTTTAAAGGCTTCTTCGTTTATATCTACTGAGGTGATTTGCCATCCCCCCAATTTTTCTTACTGTTCTGTCCGATATCATATAGCCTCTGTGACAATGCGCCTTCTCCACATCCAAAGTCAAGGATTTTTGCCTCTTTACATAAGCGCTTCACACATATCTCTGCTATCTGTTCATGAAGTCCCCAGTCTGCTTTTATGCGGATTCCTTTATAATATCTGGCATCTTTAGTCTCTAATCGGCTTATTTGTTTCATGTAAACTTCCCTATCTCCCTTTGTTAAGTCCTGACCTTTTCAAACACAAACAAATGCTCCATACACTTATTCCCGCGTTTACCTTTCATAAAAAACATTAATAAGAAGTCCAGCACATAATCTATTGCAATCGCGATTTTTTCTGATTTCTGAAAATATCGAGATCTTCTAGCAAAATTCCACAAGTGGGCTTCCTCGTATACTAATTTCATCCCATTTTTTCTAAATAGCGCAATCCATTCCTTATTTGATAAGGGATATACATGCGGTGCCGGATCATTCCATGTGGATTCAATTAATATAGCTTTTCCGCCCTCTTTTAGTTTTCTTCCTATCTGATTTACAGCTTTTTCTTTTGCTTCATATGGCAAATGCAAAAGAACTGTAATGCTTGTAATGTAATCGAAACGACTCTGAAAAACAGATAAATCGTCTATACTCCCCTGATAACAGATATACCCTTTTTTTCGGCATATCCTGACCGCACTTTGGGATAGGTCGATTCCTTGCACTACCCCCCACGGTAACTAAAATATTCGAGCCATCTACCTCTTCCACATCCTAAGTCCAATATCCTCTTTCCACTGATATGTACATTCTTTAAATAACGGGAAATCGCATATTTCTGAACTCTGTCAAAAAAACGATTGAACCAGACAGGTTTATTGGGAAAAAGAACCGCCTCTAAATCATTCGAACATTTTCTATGAGTATTTTCCCAATAGTTTATATATTGTTCAATTGATAATTTTCTCATTTTCCCCCCTTGATTTTTCTTTTTCATACCAGTATTTAATCACTTCATTCTTTATCAGATTATAATTTTCTTCGACTGCTTTTTGATAGAAATGGCTCCACTCTGTGTCTGTGCTGGTATTGCCTATAAATACTTGCAGAATTAATTTACTAAGTTTATTGACATCGCCGTATTCATAAATATGCATGCCTCTGGTTTCTCCAGCATTTGTAGCAATTACCGGTATCCCCGCAAAAATTGCCTCAATACGTGAAATACCATAGCTTTCATGTGCAAATCCTCTAATGAACACTGTAGACGCCTTCATAATAGAGTAAACTAAATCGTTATCTATTCCTTTAGATAACAACAATACATTCTTGATACATGTAAACTTATTTCTGGTTTCCAGATAATTCTGATTTCTAGCCGAAAAATTACCATCTATCAAAATTATCCCTGTATTACTTTTATATTCCTGTGGTAAAAGATTCAGCGCTTCTATAATATCCTGAAATCCGTACTCTCTCTTGCATGTTCCTACAGAAACTATAATATATTGATATTTTGCAATGAACATCTGTATATTGGATGGCAAATACCTCCTTTTATACTTCCTTGGAAGAATGCTTTTTATGATTTCAACTTCACCTTTATAGCCTATATCCTCCACAAGCCATTTTCGTATCGAATCATCCACAGTCAAAACTTTTTCCATATTATTGAGCGAATATCTCAGGATAAATTTTTCCACATATCCAAAATTTTTAAATCGGTAAGGCATTGTTCCATCATGAAAAATCTTTATCCACTTAATCTTCTTTTGCTTTACAAGGAAATTCCATATTACAAATTTTTTTTTACTGCTAATAGGCTTCGGATATTCTAAAAAAATATTGCAGGAATCAATAACAATGCTATTTGGGGTGATTCCAGACATTTGAAAGAAATATGGCAAAGAATCCGTTTCCAACAACTTCATCCCATTATAGTTTCTATCAGAACGTATAACCATGTGATGAGCTATCTTATCTCGTAAAAAATTATCATGCAGATTCTTTACAAAAGTAGCAACGCCTCCATACGGCGGAGGATAGCTTCCCAAAATCCAAATCTCCCTCATTCTATTTTCTCCAACCTTATTCTTTATATCTTTTCCGCCCATTATATCCCATACTTTAACCCATATCTTTCACCTGCTCATGTCCGGCAATATATTCTATATAATTTTCCAGCGGAAACCATAATTCATTCATTTCTATAGCAGTACCTGTATAATGCAATTTATGCCTCCAATATGTCTTGGCACTCGATTTGCTTTGAAAATAGTCAGTAAATACCACCTCTAAAGTATCCATATCTATCTTAATCGCCCCTTTATCGGTATAAATCCAAAGCACCCCTCCCTCTCTTGTGTAATTCAACACTTGACTCATATCATGTTGACATCCGCATTCTGTGCACCTAAGTCCCAACTCTATTCGAACAATCATATTTGACCTAGCATAAGGCATCAACCATAACTGTCTCTTATAGTAAATGCTGCCAATAAACTTAATATCATGCTCTTCGCTGGAAACCTTCTGAATAAATCCATCTGGTAAGAAAATATCCATTACATCCTGAATCTTCCATTTACTCAGGTTAAGTGTATACAGCTTTCTCCCATTCATTTCAACGATATAAACTTCATCGCCACAACCACAGATTGTAGCTATTTTAATATTCTCATACAACTGCTTGACTTCATGGGTGCAGTTCTCCATATCAAATATAATAAAATAATTCGTATCCATCAGGGGGATATATAACAAACTGCCATAACCATAACAATCCCCCACCGTCCTAAACAAATTCCATTCCTGTTCGGAATCATCAAAAATGTTGGTATATGTTATCTCCAATGTATTCATGTCAATGCATGCGACTGCATTGCAAACATACTTTGTAATAAATATTTTGTTCCCGTATGGAATAATCTTATGGAACCCCGGTTTGTTTATATTATTCTCATATAGCTTTTTATCTACATAAATATGCCTAATACTTTTTTCCACTAAATTATATATTAAAAAAAATTCACAATAATTGGGAACTATTATGATATCATTCTTACGATTTATTATTTCCCCATACTCAAAACCGTTGCATCCTCTCCCCCGTTCTATATCAGAAACAAATTCAAGCTCCCCGTCTCCACAATCCTTGTACAGGTAATTATCTGCAAAATCTAATACATATTTATCGCATTGCCTGCCACATATCGCCCGCGGAATCACTCTCATTAAATTGTTCATGCTTTCCATCTCATCTTCTATGTATTGATGCAAAACGAATTTATTTAAAGCACAGAACAATTGTACCACGCTGCTCCCATCTCCATAATACCCATCACTCAAGCAAACCGCCCTGTCCATATCACTGCTGTCATCGTAAACTCCCCATCCATCCCTCCTGTAGGCTCCCACAATCTCCTTATATGCCGCCCCCAACTCCGGCCGCATGCTCTCAATCGTCGCCTCCATCAGCGGATGGGGTCTCCACAGCAGCGCCACCTCGTCCCGGTTCTCATAAAAAACCCGCAGCACATCCCGCAGCTTTACCAAATACTGCTCACTATGCTGCAGCAGCGCTGTCACTGTAGTATTATAGAAGATGACCTTCTTCCAGCTCCCATCCGGCCTCTGGATGACCTTCTTCCATTCCTCAGGTATCTCCAGATTCTCTTTCCTGGTGCCCAGCACCTTGTCCACCTTCGGCGACCCCAGCCCCAGTATCTTCTTCTCCCAATAAGCCCTGCTCCGCCCCTGCCCCGACATGAACTCCGTCAGCACATTGACATAAGCCTGCCGCATGTCCTCAGACTGCACAATCACCTGATCTGCGTACGCCACCCCCGGCACCAGGCAGAACTTCTCGATATCCTTCAGCGCCTGCCTGTCTTCCGGATCAACCTCCCCCAATATAAAATAAGGCACATACACCAACTTATCCGTAAACTTCTTCAAATTCTTCGAATAAAAAAACGGATGCACGCTGGTCACAATATTACACTCATCATAAGGATTATGTATGAATACCATATCCGGCCTGCGCGTCTCGAAATCGTAATCCTCATACCAAACCACCGGCACGTCCTTCGGATACTCCCCGCCCTCATAATGCAGCTCCCGGAAGCTCCCGTCCGGATTCTTGTCATAATAGGGAATGGGAATCACATAGGCATTACAGTCCGGATCCTCATCCGCAGCCTTCCAGATGCTCTCCAGGCTGTCCCACATGGAAGCCTTGTAAGGCAGGAACACCACCTCTGTCCGAATCCTGATATCGTTCTTCACGCTGCTCTCAATCTTGAACAACATCTGCCGCAGGTTCTTATATGCTTTGCCGACAGCAATCGGCTGCCCTTTCTCCAGTTCCCCGTAAATCCGGTAGACCTGCTCACAGTAGGACTCCAACAGGGCAATCGTGCCAAAGCCCTCCCCTTCCGCTGCTTCAATCAGGTTTCCCAGCGCAATGGCTCCGTCCTGGCAGTCCGCCAGCAGGCTCAGGGCAGCGGAAATATTCTTTTTTTCAATGGCTTTGCGGATTTCATCATGGGCTTCTCCCAATATTTTTATGAAATCCTCAGCCTGCTGCTTCTGCGCTTTCCGCATGTCCGCCTCTCCCTGTGCCGGATTCTCTGACAGAATTCCGTCTGTCCTTATCCGAAAAATCAACACCACTACTTACAATTACAATGTACACTACAGGTCAATGAAAATGGCAGTAAACCACACCGAAAGACCCCAGGCCATAGTTCGCTATGGACAGCTTTGCAAATCCTGACGGTCTTAAGGAATTGTCTACCACTAACTGCTGCACGTTCAAAGCCGTTTTCCTTGTGTTTCAAGGCTTTTTCCGACAGAAATTGCAGCAGTTATTTTCCGACAGTTCCTAAATATAAATAAGGTATATTGGTCATCCATAGCGTCTCGCCGGATGATGCGGCGTCAAGCCGCTTCGCTCCCTGGTACGTCACATCCCGGACTTTCTGTCCGGTTGCCCGAAGCCGCGCTCCAGGCCTGCGGTATGTACCGCGCTGTGTTCCCAGGATCCTGGCATACCCAATCCGCAGCCGCCCAAAGGGTTCCTGCCTTCTAATGCCGTCCATCGCGCCCGTAGGCACGACTTTTTATATCATGGACAGACTCTCCAGTCCTCCCGGAGCATGGCTCCAAGTCGGTAAAACCCCGGCTCCCCGCCGGAATTCATCTGAATCGTCATCCCTATGATCCCATTCACGTTTCATGCGCACAAGCTTCTGCCCAACTCCTCCCTGGTGGAGACGATGTTCCAGACCGGCATGTGTTTCCAAGTGGTGAAGAGCAAAATCTTCGGGCTGCTGCAGCTCGAGATGAATTTTACTCCATCATTCCCGGAACCTTTTGCTCATGCGCCAGTTTGCCTGGCAAGTTTTCAGAATCGTCAGTATCTATCCAAAAATCAGTTGACAACCCTGCCTTCCATCCCCCGCTTCAGCACGTTCCTGGCAGTATTCGTCTTCTCCTCCGCCGAATACCCGCAGGCATTGCAGAGGAAAATTCCTTTCTTCCTGCCGCCGCGCTCCACCGCGCCGCAGCTGCTGCACTCATTGCTGATGTCCTTCCCCAGCACCTCCACGATTTCCACCGACTGCTCTCTGCATTTCTGCTCCAGGCGGCTGCGGATGTAGCCTCTCTGCCACATGGCCACGGAATGGTTGATTTTCCGGTTGATGCCGCCCGCCTTTGGCCTGGGCATTCTGACGATGTAGACCTTCCGGGGCTTCTCTGTGCGCAGGAAGCGGTTCAGCTCCTGGTTGATATAGCTGTGGAGCCGCTCCTCCATCCGATGCCTCCGGGCATTGTACTTCCTGCGCCCCGGGTTATCGGCTCTGTTGCGGTTATAGCTCCTGGTCTGCTGCCTGACCCATTCGGCATATTCCGTCTGCAGAGCGCCCAGTTCCTCGCCATAATGATGCCCTTCCTGGGTGGTGAGCATGGTGAACATCCCCATGGCCAGTCCTATCCGGTTCACATAGTCCTCATGAACCCGCACCGCCACATCCACCGCGGTCATGATTTCAACATTCCCTTCCTGGGGATACAGTCTGACATAAAGCTGACGCTTGTACTGGTTCCCGTCTGTCAGGGGCACGAAGACCCGCTTCCGGTTCTCTTTGGTGGAAATGTAGATTCCTCTGCTGCCGTCCTTCTCCCCGTAGCGGTAGGCTCGCTCCGCGACGGAAAATCCCCATGGCGGCTGCGCCGAAGCCTGTGGCTCTGTCTCCGCCTTGTCCGTTTCCCTGCTTTTCACCCGGTACTTCCGCACCTGTCTGCACAGATAGCGGTGGAGCTTTTCCGCATCCACTTTGGATGCCAGTTCCTCCTGCTTCCTCTGCAGCTCCCGGGGCAGGACGATGGGCTCCTGGTTCAGCACGGCGGTAAAGGCGTTATTCACCTTCAACAGGAACCGGAGGTAATGCTTCTCCTCCTCGGTCAGACCCTCGTTTCTGCCAATCAGCTGCAGCACCCGGGATTTTGTCCGGGCCCACTGGCTTTTGATGTCCCCCAGCGCATCGAACACGGCCAGGTAAAAGTACACCGACGGCAGTCCCAACTCTCCCCGCAGGCCGCTCTCCGTCATCTCATTCTGAACGGTGTAACCGGGATACAGTTTGGCCAGCCCTCCGATGCCGCTGTACCTCTGGTATACATATCGCTTCACCTTGCCGTAATCCGCCGCAATCTCCTGCAGCTTCTTCATATCCTCCGCGCAAAGCGGGGTCTTGCTGTACTGGTGGACAGTCTTGCATACCTTGTCTGACGGCATTTTGGAGTTCCTTTTACTCTCTATAATCACATGACAATGCGCGATTCCCAAAAAGTGTACTTTTTGGCCAATATCAAAAGATGGGCACAATTACCAAGAAAAATATATGTTTTCTCTTGATTTTATGCCCATGTTGTATTAAAATAGGGTAGGTTATCAGACGTACAGCCAATTCTCAAAAAGTACACTTTTTGGTATCATTTCAGACAACAAAAAAGCCGGGACATTCCATCCCGGCTCCCTTTATACCATTCCCCTTCCGCGGCTCCCCAGAGCAGAACCCCCCGCTCCAGGCTCCCGGCAGCGCCCCGAACAGCTCCCTGGCATCTGCACCCGCAGACTCAATTTCAGCCTCCAATCAACACCTGTTTTCCACTAAACGCAAATCCATACTTTTGAATCCGCTCTGCCGGGAATCCCTTTTCCAGCAGCGCGGCCTCATACCCTTTCTCCTCAATCTGCTGCAGCGCAGCCTGTACCGTATCTTCAAGGCTCTTCTCTTTTCTCGGATTGTTTACCTTGAATTCTATAATAATCGCATCTCTTCCGCAAGTATTTGATACCGCGTCCCCGGCGGGATTCCTCGGCTCCAACAGCACATCATAGCGCCCAAAGCCACTCTCCCGGTTGGAGGTAATGCTGTATCTATCCGCCAGATCCACCATCAGTCCCAGCACAAAACCGTGGTAAAAACGCTCCGGCTCCGCTTCCTCCGATGGCTTCACCCCCGCGTCAAAGCTGCTGAACGTAGCCAGCGCCACCCGGTTCATATACAGATTCATGGCATCCAAATCTCCCAACAACAGAGCTTTGATAAAGGTATTGTAATGGGGCGTATAGTCGCGGAACCACCCGTCTATCATCCGCTCGAACATCAGCCTCACTTCCCGGTTGGCAAGCTTCAGCCCATACTTCCAGCTTCCGTAAGGAGGCCTTTCACAGCTCTCTACCCTTAAATATCCACTGGCCAGAAGCAGGCTCCAGACAGCGCTCTGGCTGTAATCAAGTTGGTCAAAAACGATTTGTTCGTCAATCTCCGTATATAAGATTCCATCCCCAAGCAAAAGCTCCATTGTCATCTTTATATCCGGGCTGCCCTCCCGAATCAGCTTGCCCACCAGGCTGTTAGAACTGGTGTTTGCCCAGTAAGCGGCAAATCCACCATTTTTTAGATAATTCAGAATAGACCAGGGGTTATAAATATCTCTCTGCCTGCCAAAAGTGAAGCCGTCATACCAGTTCTTCACTTCCTCCTGCCTATCTCCCATCCCATATTCGTCCAGCGCGGCAAATACCTCCTGTTCCGTAAAGCCAAAGCTGTCTGCATACAAATCAGACGTAGCAGTCACCACCTCCAGATTGTTCAGATCGGAGAAAATCGACTCCTTGCTGACACGAGTGATTCCGGTCATGATTGCCCGTTCCAGATAAGGGTTCGTCTTAAAGGAGGCATTGAACAGGCTCCGTAAGAACTCCACTACCTCCCGCCAATAACCGTGTACATAGGCTTCCTGCATGGGCGTATCGTATTCGTCCAACAGGAGGATGACCTTTTTGCCATAATAGCGTGAAAGGAAGGACGACAGCGCATGCAGCGAATTCGTAGCCAGATAGTCTGCCATGTCCACAGATACTCCCCGGAACCTTTCCTTCTCCCGCTCATTCAGGCATCCACTGTCCAGAAGGAAATCATATTTGTCATACAGTTCTGTAATAATCTGACAGATCTGCGTCCTGGCGCCCGGAAATGTGGTCTCCTTCACCCTGGCAAAAGAAAGGCTGATGACGGGATATGTCCCCTGTAGATGCCGATACCGCTCTTCCTTCCAGATGGAAAGGCCTTCAAAGAGTCCTGCCTTCCCTGCACATTCCACGGAAAAGAAATATTCCAGCATGCTCATCGTCAATGTCTTGCCAAAGCGTCTGGGGCGGGTAATCAGAGTAACGGCATCCTGATTCTCCCACCATTCCCTGATGAAATCCGTCTTGTCAATATATACTGCTTAACGATTTCACTTGCCGTGAAATCAGACTGCATAACGCT
>OFGE01000898.1_pt1 | contig 30222 bp, 26 predicted proteins | sample 1521681 | NCBI WGS metagenome assembly OFGE01 (sample SAMEA3504093, study PRJEB24116) | mouse gut metagenome | biome: mouse gut; feature: mouse-associated habitat; material: faeces | place: Denmark | collected 2011
CAAAAAAGATTGCCCTCTTATTCAACCCACCTCCGGTTCTTTCCTTAGTAATTATACTGAATTTCTATTGGATAATGATAGTTGCTCAACTGAAAATAAACATGGACACCTCTATATCCATCTTCATGAGCTTTTCCGGGCTTTTTGACCTGTGCGATCGAAAGCATAGAAGACTAAATACACTGAAAAAACATAGGTATTGACAAAATAAAGATCACACCTGCCGCGCATACGGCTATTACTTTTTGAAAACTTTGTTTTTGCTGTTTGGTCATGTTATTATACCATGTCATACAATCTCATCTCCTTCACTTTAAATTTATTATAGGTTTGGATCATCTCTTTTTGTATACGATGATTTCAGGTTCTGCACCATTGCATCCATACTCACATACAAGCAAATAACTGTTGTCTGCGACAAGCCCATAGCATCTGTCACTGTCTGCCTTTTCGAGCTGGTAACCGAGATATATTTTTGTATCGTCAAGCAGCTTCATTTTTTCTCCGTTTGGAAGTGTATATTCCAAATTGACATAGGCACCGCTTAACTGACTAAGCGTTGTTACCTCAGGCATATCCGGAATCCCAAGCACATTAAACTCTTCGATCAAACGCTTCTTGTACGCTATAAAGCAGTTTTCACCGCCTGATTTAATTGTTTTCATTTGGCATTACCTCCATCCACCTTCTCTTCTTACCTATGATTATACTGGATTTCCTGTATAAATGCTACAAGATCAAACAAACTTCGATCTCTTTTAAGTCCACAGCGGAGGTAGCGCGATCCAAACATCTTGATGTGGCAGATTTCCTATGCTAAACTTAGAATATAACAATATGATGCCGCAAACGCATATCCGTTAAGGAACTGTATTATGCGAAATCATTGTTTTCCGGAAAGGAGTGTGTACACGGATGAGAACCAGTATCTCTATTGGAAATCAAAGCTTTGATAAGATAAGGACTACCAGTTCCTTTTATGTTGACAAAACTGATTTTATCAGAGAATGGTGGGAAGAAAATGACGATGTTACCCTCATTACCCGTCCCCGCCGTTTTGGTAAGACTCTGAACATAAGCATGCTGGAATGTTTCTTTTCGAAAAAATATGCCGGACGAAGCGATCTGTTTGAAGGGCTCTCCATATGGGAGAATGAATATTATCGCAATCTCCAGGGAACCTTACCTGTGATCTCCTTAAGCTTTGCGGGTGTAAAAGCCGATCGTTTCCAAACGGCAAGAGACAGCATCATCAAGGCTGTTGCAAATGTCTACATTGCACATTCTTATCTGAAGAACAGCCCTGTACTGACCAAAGAAGAACGTGCAAGCTTTGATGCTTTTCAGAATTATTCTATACAGCCGGCTCCCAAATCCGAGATTCCTGACGCTTTACTGGCGGCGTCATTGAATACACTTTCCATGTATCTGGAACGGCATCATCATAAGAAAGTGCTCATTTTTCTGGATGAATACGACACTCCGCTTCTGGAAGCTTACGTATCCGGATATTGGCAGGAATTAACCTCTCTTATCCGAAATATGTTTAACTCGACCTTTAAAACGAATGACTATCTGTACCGAGCCGTCATGACCGGCATTACGCGGATAAGCAAGGAATCCATCTTTTCTGATCTGAATAATCTGGAAGTGATCACGACCACATCAAAGAAGTACTGCACCGCATTTGGGTTTACAGAAGAGGAAGTTAAGAGAGCGCTTGCACAATATTCCCTCCCAGATAAACTTGACAGGGTTCGGTACTGGTATAATGGTTTCTGCTTCGGTAACAGAAAAGACATCTATAATCCATGGTCGATCACCAAGTATCTGGATACCGGAAAGTTCGGCGCCTACTGGGCTAATACCAGCTCGAACAGCCTGATCGGGAAATTTATTCAAGAAGGAGTCCAGGATGTGAAAGTTGCAATGGAAGACCTTCTTACAGGCAAAACCATAGAAACCATCATCGACGAAGAGATTGTATTTGAACAGTTAGAAGAAAGCAGTGAAGCAATCTGGAGCCTGCTTCTGGCATCCGGTTACCTGAAAGTGGATCAAGTATCGGAAACCGATGATGAGGAAGACAACATCTATCGGCTGTCTGTGACGAATCTTGAAGTCCGAAAAACTTTCCGCCGCATAATCCAAAACTGGTTTAAAAATTCTTCTGCCCGGTATAATGATTTTATAAAGGCGCTTCTTGCCAATAATATCGGATATATGAACCAGTACATGAATCAGATGACCGAATCCGTATTCAGCTTTTTCGACACCGGGAAACATCCCTCAGAGCAGACAGAACCAGAACGCTTCTACCATGGTTTCGTTCTGGGACTGATCGCGGATGCCGGACTTGACTACACGATCACCTCAAATAGAGAAAGTGGGCTTGGACGCTATGATGTGATCATGGAACCCAATAATGAGCAGCTCGATGCTTATGTATTCGAGTTTAAAGTAAAGGAACCCGGTTCGCAGAACACCCTGGAAGAAACCGTCCAGAGTGCATTAGCTCAAATTGATGAAAAGAAATATGATGCAATACTGATCGCAAAAGGCATTTCAAAAGACCGGATCCGGCACTATGGGTTTGCATTTGAAGGGAAGAAGGTTCTAATTGGCTGAATTAAATGAATGCCCCATCCAGACAATTCAGGAGTTTCCTTTCTGTCTGGATGGGACGTGTCTACTTTAGGATCACAGCAAAAATCTACACCCTGCATGCATAATGTTAAGCCGGTTCTCTGCCGGCTGGCATGCCGCATGATACATGAAATACAGCGTCTCCAACGTCTCTGCTATATATCCGATATACCGGTCCGCCCGGTCCTTCCCTCTCGGAACACTAAGCTCCTCCACCCTGCTAAGGATCGGAAACAGCCACTCGCAATACTCTGCTAATACCCCTTTCCTTGCCAGAATGATATTGTAGTTATAAAGATACTTTTGTTCTAACACAGAGGGAAAGGCTTTGCTATATTCCGGCTGTAATTCCCAAACCGCCCTTCGCACCGCCTTCCAGTCCTCTTCCTTCAGGTATCTTCTGTGATGCTCTTCTATATCCGGTTCATACGGCATCGGGTAGGGCAGGACCACATCCACGCCATTGTCCACAAGCCGCAGCACATCATCCTCTGTAAATTCCAGGATCCTTCTATAATGTGACAAACCGTAATATGCATTTCCTGTACTACCGGATGGAGCGCTTCCCGGTCTGGCAGATGAACCGCCTCCCAGACCGCCTGACGGACGCTCCTCCGCTCTGTCTGACGGATGAACCCCTATTCCGTCAGCCGGACAGCGCAGACGGTTTTTCCAGATCCAGTAGAGCGCCGTGAGTTCCGAATAATTCCCGTTCTTTGCAGAAATATTTTCTCCGTCGCAGTCCAGGATATTGGCAACACGCCTGGGGCTTAATACCGCGCCTACCTGGATCGGCGTGATCCATTCCGGCAGTCCATAGCGGGCAGACAACTCCTTGTCCTTATGAAACTTCGCCATAAATACATGCATATTGGCTCTGTGATACCCGACGGGAAGCGCACGGAGCGGCATAAAATCCTTTTCCCCAGCACAATAACAGTGCATAAGCTCCGACCATCTCGAAGAGGTCAAACGCACATGGCAGAAGAAGCCGTGGCTCTCCAGGCTTGTCTCAATCTCAGGCATCATATTCTCCGGCGTTGCGATCAGGATCTCCAGATCCTCTTTTTCCTCTGTCGACAGAGCATTTGCAAATGTCTCTAACTCCAAGACCGGAACACCGGACAGATATTCTGCATTATCCCCTCTTTCCGTAACCAGAAAACAGCGGATGTTTCTGATCGGATAGAGATTATGTATTGCTTCGTAGGCGCCGAGGGCTGTGCCTTGGGCGCCGAATATGACTAAGTCCATACCTGCTTTTATCCCCTTTCTCCCGCTGCGACGCCGCATCATCTATGTTGCGCCAGATCGTACATTTCTTCCAGTTTCTTTGCAGCCGCCCGGATCTCATACCCTGCGAGGGCGATTTCTCTGTCCCATCCGGCTCTTTGATCAGAACTGTCACAGCCAAGTATCTCTCTCGCCCACCGCCCCTCCTCCAACGGAAGAAATGTCACCAGCTCCGTCAGCTTCACTTCCTCTGTCACCGTATCTGCAACCAGGCATCTTATCCCCGCTGTCTGCGCTTCTATTACCGATATCGGCAGTCCCTCGAACCTGGACGGCAGGCAGAATACATCCATCGCCTGCAGATAATCTTCCACATTCTCTTTCCACCCCAGAAGATGCACCCGTTCCGCGATTCCTAATGTGTGAATGCATTCTGTCAACCGTGAAAGCAGCTCTCCTTCACCAAGACATAGCAGATGCAGCCTGCTGTCTTCTCTGCATGCCTCTGCAAATGCCCGGATCAGAAATTCCTGATTTTTCTGGTATGCATATCTGCCGATATTCCCTACAACAAGCTTGTCCCGAAGCCCTAACTGCTCCCGGATCTGTTCCCTTCTCTCCGGCTGATACCGATACTTTTCCGTATCTATCGCATTGGGCATGATCCGGATTTGTTCTCTTGGGATCGCTTCTCCATACAGCCAGTCTGCCGCCAGCCGGGAACATGCCCACACATCCGTTGCATAGTCCATGGAAAACTCCCTTTTAAACGACTCATGCGTCCGGATCCGCTCTTCCCGCTCTCCGGGTGTTCCTTCGTCAATCCCTGCACTGTGGGAATGCACGATCACTCTCGGGATCCCCCGTTCCATGGCAATCTCTTCAATCATAAATCCTCTCCAGGAACTGGTATGCAGATGCAGGATGTCAAATCCATTGTCAAGTATCCGCCCGATCTCCTGGCGAAACGCTTTTGCACCGTCCCGCTGGACCCCCTCCAATTCATATACTTCGAATCCATATTTTCTGTATTCCGGCGTCTGCCGCAGCTTCTTTGCCCCTTTTGTCAGGAACGCAGACCGAAAACGCCCGCCGTCCATATACTTCATATGGCTAAATATGTAACGATACACCCCGTTATTGACATCCGGCGGCGTCATATGTAGTATCTTTATCATAAAACCTCCTGCAACTTTTCCCGTCACACTCCCTACAGCAACGCGTCCCTTCCGGTGTTCTTGTCTCCATTCTCCGCGTCATCCAACACCATTTCACGAAGTTCCGGAATGTCAACCCGAGAATCATCCGCACCCATCAACTGCAGGACTCCGTCACAGAAATCCACCTCCGGCGTCTTTCCCGTAAGACGGTACAGAATCTCTGCAAACTGCCGGGAGTATTCCACGATCCCCTCATGGATCTCCCTGATACAACAAAGCTGCCCCTCCGTCCGTCTCTCATCCTCATATACCGGCTGACACGCATCTGAAAATCCCAGAAACGAAGGCTCATATGACGTCAGGATACACTCCAGGAAATCACACAATCCAAAGATCCGCCTGTCCGAATCCAGTGCATTTCTCTCTTTATAAAAGCTCTCAACCTTCAACGCCTCTTTCCCTGGATCCCCGCTGTCGCTTTTCTGCACGTATAAACCGTGTAGCTCTCTGCCGGCAAGCTGTTCCAAATGATACTGACAAGTTCCTCTTGACATAAAGTCAAAAAAATAAATCTGTTCATATCCTTCGTTATCTTCCTGCGGTTCCATCCTCCTAGCCGTCTTCCTGACCAAATGCAGCTCGTCCAGATATTTTTGATAACGTTTTCTTTGTATGCTATTTCCCGGTTCTTCCAACGACATGACCGCCTGCCTTGATATCAGCAAATATTGACTCTTCGGCAGCTCGCGCATCCGGAACATCTCTGCCAACATCCGGTACAACTGCTCCAACAGCCACCCGTCCCTTGCCGAAAACAACACGGCTGCTCTGCGGCCATCTTTATCCTCCTTCACCCTTCCAAACATCCAGATTAAGATCGAGACAACCAACGGCGCAAGAAATATATATCCAAAATCTCTGCTTCGCCCTATTCTCGGTCTTCCTTCTGACCGATACAGCGCAAAAGGATCATTAAAAACTTCAGACATCAAAAGTCCCAACATGACCCGGCTCTCAAGTCCTCCCAGATGTACAAGCAACCCTGCATAAGCCGAGAGTTCCATCATCCGTAACGGTGACAGGATAAGGTATGCGTCCATCCCATTCTCACGTGCCGCCTCCCCGTCTGCCGCCGGATGATCTCCGATATGCAGATATGCGCTCCTGGCAGGCGCCTGCTCTTTCATTTTCCCAAACAGCCCCTCTCGCTTCGTCGTCTTATGATCACAGGAAACCAATAACCCGTCATACCGCGTGATGCCGAACCGGCGGAGTATATCCGTCAAGATCTCCCCCGGTAAATACATATCCGATACCAGGTAAACCCGTTTCCCCTTATCCGCACAATAGTCCAGACACTCCAACAGCTGTCTGCGCGGAGTCAATACTTGCCGCTCTTTCTCAATCTCCCTTGCCTTAAGAGATTCCATTTCCTCCGATGAAAGAAGCGGATTATTTGCCTTCATCCTCCGGTATATTTCATGAATATCCGGCTCTCCGGTTTCTGACAATTCCTGCTGCGCACGTTTCCGCTCAACAGAGAAAACGAACGGATACCGCTCTTCATATTCAAGATCCAGAAGGATGAATACATCCGACGGCTCATACACCTTTCTGGTCAGCAAGGTGTCAAAGATATCAAACGAAATCACATCATGCCGGTCGATCTCCCCCAGTAATTCTTCATAAGATTTATTAAAATACGGTGAACTGCATGTATTTTTCTTTGCCTTATCAGCGATATCATTTCCCTCTATATCCAGAATCCGTACTGCGTGTTTCTCACTCCATTGCCGGATCCTTTTGTAAATGATCGTGTGAACCGCAGGCCTTGCTACCACTACAACCAAACGGATTCCTGCCGCTGTTACTTCCTCTTCTGACATCACAGGCTTCCCCCATAAGGTCTCTCCCGTTCTGGACACATCCATCAAGCCTTCGATCGGATAATCCTTACAGGATGAGATCACAGCTTCTGCGTGAATCCCCGTGCCATAGATCACCATTTTCTCCGCGGGATCCGGTGTATAATTCTCTCTGAAAATCCTTACCGTCCTCACCTGTTCCTCTAACACAACATGCCCCTTTCCAAATCTCTTATATATAGCTCTTCAAAAAAATCAGCTTCCTTACACCATTCTTTTCATATTCCATTAACAGTTGAGACTGATCCAACATTCTTTTCATATGCACAGATAGCTTGTAATATTGTACCCTTCCAAAAGCTTTCTTACCTGCGTCTGATTCTTCTTATTCAGGCAGAGCACAACACCGCAGTCCTTCGATACGGCAATCTCTCCGGCAATCTCCGACAGATATCTGACTTGCACACCGTCCCACTCTTCCGGCTTTACCTGTCCGTCGGACACGATATATGCCTCCACGTCAGCAATCAATTCCCCGTATCTTCTCGCCAAAAATCCCGTACCATAGATGAATATCCGGGGATATTTCCTGCAGAACTCCCGCAGAGCCGCATGGGAAATCTTCTTTTTCATCTCAACAAAATCTGCAAATCCTCCATACTGGTTTCTAACCTGCTCCGCTATCCCGTTCAGGTAATATTGGAGATTCACCTCGTTCATTGCTGCATAATCCGTACTCTCCACGATTCCCGAGTAACAGCCCGCATCCTGTGCCAGAAAACTCCACAGATACGGCCGTTCTCGAAGGACATTTTCTTCCATCTTCTCTTGATCCGTACACATCTTCAGATGATCCCTGACCTTGTTTAAGATCCTTCCGCGGATCCAGAGACTCTCAGATACCCGAAACGGCGGCAGTTCTTCCGAAATCTGGCATTGCAGGCGTAATCTGTCAGCAATAGACTGCACTGCTTCAAACCTTCCGTTCCATCCCTTCCCAAGGTCTCCAAAGTATTCGGCAAAATTCGGTCTCGGCGGCATCAGGGCGCCTAGCCTTGGCTCTTGTTCAAAACATCTCAGGATCGCCGATACGTGAACTTTTTGCCAGATTTTCCCAGATATTATAGAAATAGGACTTATTGGTACAGCTCGGTCTTGCTTCCGACGTCATATCTGTATCATGGAGAACACAGATATACTTGTACTTTGCCATGCTATCAAACCATTTGTCCTGCCACCGCAATTTATTCTGTCCTGCCGAAGATTCTATGCCGCTTTGTTCTATGGCTTGTTTTACTTCCTTCTGCTTCACCTCTTCACACATGAAGCCTTGTCTCTGGTAAGCATCCGCCAGAATACTGCTGCAAGCCGCTATTTTAATCTCAAAATTCCGGCTCAGCTCACGCAAATATTCCACAGTATACGCAACGGCGCTTTCGTGGGATGCCACTACCAAGATCAGCGCATCTTCTCTTCGCCTTGTTTTTGACGGAGTGACAATGTATTGAAGATGAAGGCTTCTCTGCAGATCTGCTATGTTCAGCGTACGGATGATATTTTCCCAGATCAGATCTGCGTCATAGTCCGTTTCCCTGTCTATGTAGTCAATGGCAAGACGCAGGTTTTCCTGGGTCTGCGTATCCAGGGATTCGTCTGCGATCTGCTGTTTTTTTAGGAATGGGAAGTTTCGCTTTTTTATAAGTTCATATGGAATCTTCCGAAACTGTGCATAGTTATTTTCCAGATTCTCCGAATCATTTGCCTGGATATCGGCAAGAACGCCATAGGTGTACCCCAATCCGGAAAACCAGGAAGTAAACTGCATCTCATACTTCCGGACCGCCTCATTGTACGATGTATAATAAGGCATTTCCTCCCAGTATTTTCTAAAATGACTGCTGTGCAGCATCCTTGAACGGAATACAAAGAAAAATGACTGTATATGTTCCGGGAAATAATCAAATCCTGCTTTCCGGAATTCGGCATGTTTCGCTAATCCCCAGAAGTCAACCGGCTTTTTATCCATTTCCTCGAATATGCTTTTCATAGGGCAGAACGGACCAAACATGGAATCGTTTACTAACACCAATTCGTCGAAAGCGAGTACCTTGCCCCATCCGATCCGATGACACAGTGCGTCCTTGTAGCCACCCGCGTCAAAACCGATATTTTCACGGTAAAATATGGTGTCGGCGTAGGTTTCGAGGATCTCTTTACCTTCTGCTATGGTCGGTGTGTTGCATACTACCGCGAGATAATCTGTACAGGTTTTTAATTCCTTTAACATATATCCGATATATTGATCTGCAATCTGTTGTTTGTCGTATGTAAGATAAATACATATACGTTTCATATTTTCACCACAATTTTCCTTTTTTCAACACCGCAGCCCAGAAGCGTCTTCTCAACTTCTTTTGCTATGTTTTCCTTCTCTATTGCAATGATGACATAATCATAATCCTGACTGCCAATCCGATCCACAGGTTCCACCGGCAGCCCGGATAATTGATATCTCTTATAATCCCTGTCTACCCATGCAACCAAATCAGCGTATTTCCCTGACTGTAGGCACTTCCAATATGACTTCCCCATTATTCCGGCTCCATATAAAATAACCTTGCTGTTTTTCGGTATCTTTTCATATGGGAACACATGCGTAATACTGTTCAAATTCATATCATACACATCCTTCACGACATCTAGCAAAAAGTGTTTCACATACGCATTAATTTGATTCTCCATGGTTAATTCAAAACCACATACTTTAAGATTATTCATAAGATTCCTTTTTAATCGGTATATCTTTTCAAAGGAGTCCAAGTCATAGGATACACGCATCGAATGGTCATGCTGTCTGTAATGATACCAGGCGCTGTTCATGATCCGAATCTTGTCGGAACACACCGCATAATAATATGTGATCGCCCCGTCCTCGCCGAATGTTAATTCTGGATCTATTGATCTTATTACCCTATTCAACAGCACGGGATGAAATAATTTATTACATACAGATGCGGTGATCCCCTGTTTCTCGTTTACCAGATCAGACATTAACCGAGGAAAGATCTTATTTTGGATTGCCTCTTTTTCATAGATTCCCTCTTCAATCTTATCATATAAGAATTCTGTTCTGTTTTCCCATTCCCATATCATTCCCGAAGTGATCATATCAGCCTTTTCATTCTTATAAGCCGCTATCATACATTCATACATATTGGGATCAATCCAGTCATCTCCATCAACGAATGAAATCAAATCCCCCTTTGCCAGTTCCACACCCTGCCGCCTTGCAGCGACCAAGCCGGCATTCTTTTTGTGAACAACCTGTATTCTCTCGTCTTTATCGGCATATGCGTCGCAAATATTGCCGGAATTGTCCACCGATCCATCATCAATCAATATAACCTGTAAATTTCTATAAGTCTGATTCATGATACTCTCAACACACTGGTCTATATATGCTTCCACATTATAAATCGTGACGATCACTGTCAGTAAAACTTGCTCCCTCGTCATCCTAATCATCCTTTTCAAAAATATTCTCCCGGCTTTTCCCAGAAGATTTTCTGCTCCATGACTCCCCTTTGTATCAAGGATTTCTTTATATCCATTCCTTGTTTTTCATCCCTCACCGCAATGATAATCACATCATAAGATACAACCAAGACACTCTCTGCACCTACCACTTTGGCATAATCAAATTCATATTTCGGATAATTAGAATCTACCCACGCAGCAATCTGACAGCCTTCATACCTGCTGATCTGAGCATAGTAATCCTGTCCGACCTCTCCCGCTCCAAAAATGACAACTCTTTTCCCTATAAATGGCTTCATATCTTTTATGTAAAAATGTGAAACAGGCACTTTTTTTCGCTCGTCTCTTTGGATCACATATATCATGCGGTTTTTCAAATATCCATATACACTTTCCTTAATCTTGTCTAAAACCCCATATTCTTCCAGCGTTTTCACGATCTGGCTCCATAACCCAATCTCTTTCATCATACTGTCATGATAATTTAGATGTGACAGTGAATTCTCTAATACCACGTAATGGTACGCCGCACGTTTGCACAGCGCGATACCTTTACATTCTAAAATACATCTGCATAAACAGAGTAAGTCTTCTCCGTACTGCTGTTCATCCGAGAGTTTCCCGTAACACCTTTTTATGAATTCCGCTTTAAAAAGTTTAGACCATATGCTGGAGGAAAGATTCCGTTCATTCGCCTCATTTACCACATTATTTTCTAAAAACCTTATCTTATCCGAACGATCTGACAACTCTACAATCTGATCCTCAAAATTGCAAACTACCTTTTTGCTGTTGTTTCTCTCTTCTACATACCCGGAATGCACAAAATCAGCGCCTGTCTCAACTATTACACGCAGCAAACCTATATACAGATCCGGTTCAATATAATCATCTGCATCGACAAAACCGATGTAAGTGCCTTTTGCTAGTTTCATTCCAAACTTCCTTGCTCTTACCAATCCCCCATTCTCTATATGGTGAACCTGCACACGTTTATCCTGCGCAGCAAATTTTTCACAAATTTCTGCACTTCCATCTGTAGAGCCGTCATTAACCAGTATAATCTGCAGGTTTTGCCACTCTTGTCCTACAACGCTGGAAACACATCGGAACAAGGTTTTTTCCGCATTATATACCGGAATGATAATACTAATCCTCTTTGACTCTGCCAAGCCTGTCCCCCTCACTCTTCCACTAATTTACAATCTGCATTCGAAAGATCCGCCAAATCACACACCGTTATCCAATCTCTGACTTGGTCTAATAATCTTTCTCTAATTTCTTTACTATCTACTTTCCTGTCTGAATCTACGGAATATAATTCTACCGCACCATCTGAATAGACAGCCAATTTTAGCCCCTCTTCAAAAAGAAATACTTCAAACGCATCCAATCCTCGTTCATAATTGATTTTCTTATACAGATACCGAAAGTCCGGATTATAAATTTCTGAACGCAAAATTTTGACAAACTTCTTCTTTTTCGGTAAATATTTCTCATGTTTCAACAAAGCTACCACAATTTGATTCAGCTCCATAATTGAGATCAGACTTTCATCTGTCTTGGCAAGTATCCCAGAATATCCAACCGCAAGAGGAACTTGAATCAAATCTTCATGGAAGGTATACTTCGTATTTTCTATATCCTCCAACTGTGTTCCTCTGTCAAATAGGACATTTCCATGATCTGCATATATAACAATACCGCACCGCAGCTTTTCTATTAAAGGTACCACCGTATCGTCCAAATATCGCAGCGCATCCCTCTGTTGCCTTACATAGTCCGCCTGAAGCTCGCCTCCATTTCTTTCCAGATAATCAAACAAAATGCTAGTCCCTTCCCCCACGATCTTATCCAATGTATAAGGATTAGGGTAAGCAAAATGACTTTCATATAAAATGTGTATATAAAACAAACCGTTTTTCTCATCTGCTGCATCCATCAGGAAGTCCCATAATTTCTCCGTCGCAGTCTGAGAATATGCTGTTACAAGAATCTCATCATCTTTAACATAAGCTGTACCATCTGTGTAAAAAAATATTTTTCGCTTCTGCTTTTTTGCTTCTTGGACAAATCTACATTGCTCCCCTGGAATCTGATTTGTCTCATAATACTCTGTTCTCAAATCATCATTTTCACTATATACCGGGATCAGGCTTTCATAAGTAGATGTAGATACAGAATATGCATGATCAAAATAATGCATATTCTTTTTGATATGATTGTAAAGATTATGCATACTCTGTTCCGCAACATCTTTCCTTCGAAGCCCATCCATACACAGCATTACTGTATTGTTTTCATGAATTTCTCCTGTTGCTTCTAACTGTAATTCATAAATCTCTTCCAACCTTTTTAATAAAAGTTTTTCCCATTCATTCTCTGATTCCTGAGTCAGCTTTTTTGTATATCGGATCGCAGACTTAAAATCTTTGATTTCTATATAGCTCTGTATAATCTTCTTACGCTCTGCCTGGCATAATTGACCATCTTTCAAAACATTAAGATTTCTCTGCTGCTGATTCAATTTTCTATATTTACTATAGGGGTGCTCTCTGTCATAATAATCCCGATCCAGATGGATACCTTCTTTTTCAAATTCCTCGTAAATATCCAGATATTTTATTCCCCTGAAATTTGTTTTCAGACCGCGCACAATCTCATCTTTATATTTCCGGCTAGAGACTATTATTCCATCGATCTTTTTGTCAATAATCTTAGACTCGTCTATAACTTCGAATCCACTATCCTTCTTATTTTCTATTCCGTTGTCAATTATATACCGCACCTTTTTTAATTCAAACATGAAGTCTGCCATCAGCATCTTTGTATGCTTTCCATAGCACCAAATTGCTGGTCTCTCACACTGATCCATGAACCTGCACAATATTTTCTTCAATACTAAATTCAACTCTGCATTGTCCGCTAATCCATCCAGACCACACTGCCTGCATAAAACCCTGTATTTTTCCTTTAAAAGCTCCTTCATATCATCCAGCACTCCGCCTGTTTTATATTTCTCGTCTGTCTGTTTCATCCATTACTGTATCAAACAGATCTTCTATCTGCTCTATATAATGCATTAATTCAAAACGTTTCAAGGACTCTCTACATGCGGTTTTAATTGCCTCTTTTTTCATATCCACTAATTCGCACACTGCTATTGCCGCCTCTTCATCTGTTTCAACAATCCGTCCGCACCGCATGCAATTCGACAACTCCGTTGCTCCTCCTACGGGTGTAGCTACGAATGCTTTTCCAAGTACAATACTTTCCAGTAAACACATGCTAAATCCCTCTGATTTAGAGAGCAAACACACCACATCACATTGTTTGACAATCGGAAACGGATTTTGGTGGTATCCTGTCAGATGAACATATTCTTTCAAACCATATTCTTCTGTTTTCTGATTTATCGTCTCCTGTTCTTCTCCTTGCCCCAGATAATAGAGATGCACGTACATGCCTCTTTCATGTATAAGTCTGAGCACATCCACCAATCGTGCAGGAGCTTTACGTTCTTCCAACCTTCCCACAAAAACAACAGCCGGACTATCAATAGCTATTTCAGCTCTCTCCACTGATTTATTCCTGATTACCTCTGCATCCACACCATTATATATTTTTACAATTTTATCTGCATGCCTGGGGAATAATTCACAGATTGATTTCTCTGTGTTATCACTGATTGCCACAATTTTTCTTACATTATTAAACGCCGCATCCTGCCTTCTTCGCTCCTTTTTCATATCTTCCTCTGCAAGATCATAAACATCACTGTGTATCCAGGCGATATTCTTCGTTCCTTTGGGGAGCAAGAACGTAGGAATCTGATAATTGAATGAAATGTACAAATCATAAGATTTCCCTATGTAAGTATCAATCAAAACTTCCGGCGTATTATATAACTGATAAATTTTAGAATATTTCTCCGGCGTTTTAACTGCCTCAATACAGGGCAAAACATGGATATCATCTCTTACCGGCTCTATCTTTATATCAGCATGATGGAATTCTATAATGCTGATATCATATTTGTCTGGATCGAGATGATTTACAATTGTTGTAAGGAGCGCCTCAGCGCCCCCGCCATATGTATAAGACCAGATAATAAACAATAATTTCTTTTTCATCATGAACACTCTTAACTCATATTTTACTAATTGAATTCATCTGTACTAACACAAAAAGGACAACAATAACTATTAATCTTTGCTTCTTCTAATTGCCTGTCAATCTGGCTCCAGATGCATGGATTAATTCCCACAACGAGAGCTGCATTCTCTAATTCAGATGTAAGCTCATTAAATTTCCAGACTTCTTTTCCTAAATATAATCCTGCACATTTCTGATTATCCGACACAACAAATCCCTGATAGTCAATATGATATTTATCAAGCTTCTTCGCTATAACTGCCGCATACTTTCCCGCACCCATAATATACACTTTTTTGCTTTCCTCACAATATTTTTGAATCTCTCCTTCAAAGAAATCTTCATCAAATACGAGCAAATAAATACGTATCACTTCCTCTATGTATGCATGAAATTTGTTTTTTGTTATCCCATCGCATTCTCTACAATCTTTCATAAATCTTTCTCGTGTTTCCCCGGCATAGGATTGAATTATTCCATTAACATAAACATGCACTCTTTCAATTACATATCTTTCATATTTCCTGTATGTATACCGATTATACTGCTCCAAAAAAGAAATCAATCCAATAAAATGAATAAAACACGTCTTCTTATCCAAATATAAACTTTCTTCATAAGATCCTTTATGCCGAAATCTATACACGGACATAATCCTATCAAAATAATGAATTGTACCTTTGCTCAAAGAATACAATTCTAACGGGTAATCTCCTATTCCTGCTTCAAGAAAAAAATCATTTATTTCGGATATTTCCTTTTTCAATACCATAGATGCTGTCGGTAATCCGCAAGATGGCAAAATGACCTGTTCCGCAGTTAAATCTCTCTCTGATTCAAAAAGACTTCTTGCTTTAACAGAACCGCTTTTATAATTAATATCAACCGCATTATGTACCGACATTACACACTCTGCATTTCTTTCCATGTAATCAATTTGAATCTGTAATTTATTTAGATCAATCCAGTAATCATCGCCTTCACACATGGCAATATATTTACCTTTACAATTTTGTCTTAGGATTTTCATCATCCAGTTCAAGTCTAATCGATTCTCGCTCCACTGATTTTGACTCTGATAAATACCGTGTATAATTGTTGGATATTTCATCTCATACTCTTTAATAATGTTAGCTGTATCATCTGTTGATGCATCATCATGTATGATAATCTCATATTTAAAATTTGTTTTTTGATTTAAAAACCCTTCTATTGCATCTTGTATATATCGTTCGTGATTATAAGTAATACACCATATTGATACCATGATATTATCATTCATTTGCTATTCCTCCAATCAGTTCCAAAAACAAGATCACATATCTCTCCAAATATAACCTCTTTCTTTTAATTTCTTCTTACTTCATTCCAAGTCTGCTTCCCTCTTACATTAGGACCATCTCTATAAATTTTATTATCAATTCTACTTAAAAATGAACGCAAATTTATATTATTTTTCCCTTCTATTTTTACTCCGCTTATCTTATTTTTACTAACATCAATTTTTAATATCATATTACCCAGACATGGATAAAGAATGATTTTATTTCCCATCTTATAGTATCTATTGAATATGGACTCAATCCCTACATTTATATACTGCATTTCCCATTCATCTGGATACGCTAATATGTTCTCTTTCTCTTTATCAACTGATACTATATTCTTCTCAAAAGCCGGAATCAACAAAATACGGTCTTGATGAAGCACGACATGCCTATATGGAAATTCTACCTTTCCCCAATATTTATAAATCAGTTTTATACTCCTCGTCTGTATATCGTAGCTCCAAACATTTCCTATCCAAGTTAAAATTATCAGTTTGTCTTCTCTGAAAGCAACAATATCAACAATCTTCTTTTCATCTTCCGGGAAAATAATTGTTTCATATTGATAATTATTCAAATTGTATCTCATAATAAAGTTTCCAGATAAATTAGCCAGATAAATCTGTTCATTTATTCTACATCCCTGTACAAATCGATCCTTTGCATTAAATGACTCAAATTTTAAAAATTCTTTCGACCATTCTTTGTCACAAGAAAAAGATTCCTTTTCAATATCAAAGATGCATATGTTATCACTTAAATGCGGAAACATAAAAATTTTCTTTTCATATATAACTGCCACCCTGAATTTAGCCATTTCTATGAGCATAGAATCCGGCAGCTTATAATATATCGTTTCTAAATTTTTGATATTTAATTTCACCAGATAATTCGAAAACCATGGAATAAAAAACACGGATTCCTCGTAAGCCAAAACTTGATCAAAAAGCTTATCCGCTATAAGATCTGCATTTTCAAAGGTGCCTAAAAACTCCGCCTTCCCTGTTTCCATATTCACTTTATAATAGCCGTTCCATTCCAGAGCACTTACCCAAAAATACCCATTTATGTATGCCGCATCGAGAAAATGCAAAGGTATTCTTCCATTTTTTTCTTCTATATATGTTATATACGACATTCCTTTATTCCTCCAATAAGCATTTATGTCCCTGCATTTCCTTCTTTATACAAAACTACAATTATGTAAATGTCTCAGACTTATTCAACATTAATGCAATATTGATCGTTCTCTTTTGTTTCTCCGCCTTTTCAATCGACACATCACCTGCGGCAACACATAAATAATCTATCACCTTAAACCCTGCACTATTTATCATATCTAAGACTTCCCCCACGGAACGGAAGAGATATATATGGTCAATTGTTGGTGCATTGATCGCCGTTGTAACAAATAGACAGCCTCTTTTTTCTAACAAGAAAAATATCTTTTTCAAAGCAAGTTCAGGATCTTCCAGATGCTCTAAAACTTCTCCCATAACAATACAATCAAACTTTTCCTCTGATGAATATTCCATAAAATCTCTGGTTAAGATTCTTATTTTATCCGACTTAATATTCTGATATTTCAGATATTCCATACAACTTTTCACTGAAGTCTCACTTATATCTATAGCTGTATATTCATTAAACCCGGCTCTTACCATTGATCTAATAAGATATTGCCCAAACCCCGGTCCTATTTCTAAATATTTTTTTCCACTGACAACCGAAATCTTATCTTCAAAAAAACGAAGTAATTTAATGTGATTGATCCATATATAATCCGTTAATGTCAGACCGCACATATACTTTGACATATATTTTTTATTTTGATAAACCTGCTGATTTACCTCGTTAAAAGATTTATTTCGATAATGACCATTTTTTAGAAAAAAACGCTGTTCCTCCATAATCATAGAATTAACAAATAAATATGAATCCACTAAAAACTCAAGAGAATATCCGCAGTTTTTTATAAAAAACCCTAGAACCGCCTCTAAGTCCTCCTTCTCTTTATCTGATATCTCCCATTTTTTTAAATACTTTGATTGCAATTTGTTTTTACAAGAAAGCAACTTTATAAACCGTTCCACATTAATTCCCATTTTACAACTCCAAAAAGACTCACAAGATGTTTCCGTTACTGATATTCAGATTAATTCCATGTATATAATCACTATCCTCTGATAAAAGATATAGAATTGCCGGCACAATATCGGCCACACTGGCATTCCTGCCATTTATGCTTTTCTCTGCATTCTGTTCAATTAATCGCCGGTCTACACCCTTCCAAAATTTTGTTTCTATCATGGACGGGGAAACCGCATTAATACATATATTTTTCCCTGCATAATCAGCAGCTAATGATTTCATCAAACCCAAAAGTGCATATTTACTCATAATATAATTCATCATAAATTTAGGAGGGTTGGAAATCGTGCACGAAGATAGCATAATGACAATCTTTCCTTTTCGTTTTTTCTTTGTCATGAATGGTAAAAAGGTTTGCAGTATCTCTATAAATGCACATATTTCTATCTCGATTTCATAGAGCAATTGTTCCCGTCTGAACTTCTTCAATTTTGTATGATAAAATTGACCTGCTTGTAAATGGATCATATACGTTGGCGCATCATAATTTTCTTTTATCTCATCTATAAAATTTTGTACCTCAGACAGGTTAGAAAAATCTGCCTGCCTGTATACAAAAATATTATTATTTACCGGATTAATCTTCTCAATTTCTTTCTTATTTGAACGATAGTGGCAAATAAAAATACTATCTTTTCTTCCTTCATTTAATTTATTAAGTAAAGCAGCACCTACATCCGAAGATGCTCCCAAAACCAAATATATATCTCTATCATTCATCCAATATACCTACCGTTATCTTTGCACTACTTACCTTTTCACCAAATTGGTTTGTAACTTTCGCATTAATTTTTACTCTATGAAATAATTCTTTCTTTTCGGCAACCACCCCTGAAATATTCAAAGAATCCCCCGAGTATACGGGTTTATTAAAATCAACTTTCATTTCATGTAACAAGCAATATTTTCCAGGCAAATACATTCCAACAAGCCGGGAATAAAAAGACGCGACTAGCATTCCATGAGCTATCATTCCCCTCATCCCCTTTTCCTTTGCATAACTGTCATTTGTATGCATCGGATTATGGTCCCCGCTTAACATCTGAAATGTTTCTATCATTTTTTGTGTGATCACTATATTAAAATCAGCTTTGGTCTTACCTTCCTCTAGCTGTCTCATTGTATATGAATTCATTATTTTTCACCAACTTTTTGTTCTGTCAGATCAATAAATTCACCTATATTATTCAGTTTTGTTACTTCTTGTAATGTGAACGTGATTCCAAACTCCACTTCTATATTTTCTATCAACTGAATATGTGTCAAGGAATCCCAATCCTCTATATCCTCTGCAGTCATATTTTCCTGCAGAATAATATCATCATCTTCAAATACCTCTCTAAAAATACACTGTAATTTTTCTTTTACCATCATTCAATCTCCTTAATAACCGTATCTCTTAACAAACCAGTATTCACGTTATACACATATTTTGTTCCTTCGCCATCTCCATTTTCCAAAATATGAAATCCCAATTGGGGAAATAATTCCTTTACCACAGAATTTTTAGGGGTTGCAATATATTCCCCTACGATACTTTCACAGCTCCACTGTATTGCAATCTCAAGAATTTTATTAAACGTTAAATACTCAACATCTCTTTTTAATACTCTACAACTCATTACCCATGTATCAATAAAACACTCCTGCCCTGTCTTTTTTAAAATAACACAAGAAATTATCCCGAATTTGCTAAAACAATCTTCCAGTGTTACAGTTAATAAGCAATATCCATTATTATTCAACATTTCCATTATATTTTCCGAAGAATATCTCTTTGTTCTTGTATTAAATTGATTAGACTTATTAATTAACTGTGTGAATCGTTCAATATTCTCTGTTTTTAGGTAATCGACCTTTCCTTTCATACACAAAACAGCTAAATACTCTTGATAATCGTCATACTGAATACGTAATTCTCTTCGTTCTACGTTACTTTTATAAGAATTTCCACGAGTAATATCTTCTTCTGTCAAATTCAGCCACTCAAACGGATGTTCTTTCTCCAGGGCAATAACGTATTCTGCAACGTTTTCTGGTACATCTATGACCAACACCTCCGGATGATACATTTTTACAATTTCACGCTCTGCCGGATTATCATCAAAAAACACAAAACTATCTGTCGATATATTGAGTTCTTTCGCAACGGCATCAATATTAGATGCCTTATCTTCCCAATTAGCAATAAAACAAGAAAAATCATCATATTTTAAAATCATATTTTCATTCATAATAAAAGGCTCTTTCGCCACTTCATAATCATTCTTACTTATTACTGCTAAGATGATTCCTCTTTTTTTCAAATTCAATATATATTGTTGAAAAAAACGATATGCTTCCCCTATTGCATCATTGGGATCTATTATTATCCCCTGTCCTCCTTGTTCTGCAACTACACCTCCCCATAATGTGTTGTCCAAATCTAAAATAAGACATTTTTTTACATAGCCATATAAATTAGATACCTGCTGTGCAAATACATCACAGACAACACCAATATATTTTAAGGAATATCCCAATTTACTGGTAAAGTATTTCGCATAATCAAACCATCTACTTTTGCCTTCTACAGACGCGATATACTCCAGATCTATTATCGTAACATTAGAAAATTTATTTTCTATAAGTGCAATATTAAGCAAATGATAAATATTGGATTTAGAATAATATGCATTTGCCTCCAGATTCCCCAGTTCTCGTTCTATTGGCAACACCATATTGGTTTGAAAAATATAACAATGAAGTATACTAGATATTCGATTCCACAATTTCTGATAATAATTAATTTGAGAATGCACAAAAGCATCTATCGTCTCTCTTTCGGAAAATAATTCTGGCATATTCCGAATATCTCTATAATCTGGTAAAATAATTACTATTTCTGGCTCGAATTTATACAATTGGGATTCCTTATCAAAGGCATCCATGTCAATACCATTGTATTCGCCCTCGTAAATATCTGCATAAACATTATATTTTAGCAAAAAAAGTTTCAACACCATAACAAAATATTGTAAACTATATGATCCAATAACTGCTATTTTAACTTTTTGTTTACATATACTTTCTCTACTTTTCTTCAGGCTTTGAGCTAATTTTATAATTTGAACATAATCATAGATTGACAATTCAAGAATTTTGCTTTTATATTGACTAATATTCACCGATTTCTCCAGACTCCCTTTTTGTATACTCTTCTCTCAACATAGAAACAGAAATTAAATTTTTATGTTTACCGCCTTTATACACTCTTTGCCGAAGAATACCTTCTTCAACAAATCCAATCTTCTTGCACAATTTTCTCGAAAACACATTATCTTCCTGTAATACGCCATATACACAATTTATTCCTAATTCCAAAAAAACATATTGGAGCATTCCCTTTATTGCATCCACAATATCTCCTTTTATCCTATCTTTCGAAAAAGGATGCAATTTACATCCGAAAGAAACGGTTCTATTCTTCCAATCTAAATCTTCCAACATAATCATACCTATCGTCTTTGAATTTGATAATTCAATCATTAGCTTTATACTCTGATCAGAATTTCTAAATTTTTCAATCCATTGCTCCTGTTCATTATGGCTAATAGGAAAATGCCATCCCACCGTTCTGCACTCTACTTCGGGTGCATTTAGCAAATATAATAATAATTCTGTATCTTCCTTCTCTATCGCCCTCAATTTCACACACCCATAATTAATGTTCATAATTTTCTCTCTTACTCAAAACCTTTCTACGCTTTTTCTTATTTGTTCGACTATATATTCCATTTCCGATTCACCATATCTTTGATCACAAGGGAGCGGCAATATATTTTGTGATAATCCGTATTCCCATTCATCTTTATTACAAATTTCTCCGATATTTGGCCATAGCATCGGCACATAGATTTTTTGTTCTTGTAATTTTTTTCTTATACACGGTCCATTTTCAATGTAAAGGGGGTACATAAATGCCCCGCGCACTTTCTTTATATGCAGTAAATTCAATTTTTCTAGTTTATCATATAAATAAGCATAATTATCTGTACGCGTCATGCAAACCCTTGCATAATCAATTCCCTGTAGCAAATTTTTTGTTAATTTAGACATTTTTTTAATTGGCTCATTATCGAAATAATGTTCATTTTCCGTATACTCACCATAGAACTCTTCTGCCGCTCTTTCAAATCTCCCTACAAGAAAACCAATTCGCCGATATGATTCATCCAACGGGTAAACATTCTCTTTTTTACAATCCGTATACAAAAATGCACCGTCCGGAACACCCAAAAATTTCCTACAAGTATAGAACGTGTCTATGTCTTCCACCGGCATTTGGAAATATGCATGTGTTTGATCCACAATTATTTTTTTATATTTACTTTTTAATAATGCAATCTGTTGATTATCTATCTGACCATAGTAATTTATAAAATATAACCATTCATCTTCTGCCGGGAAAACATTATATGGCAAGAATCGCTTATCAATAGAATAAAATTTGATTTCTACCTTATTCTTTTTACAAATGTCTATAATTGATTTACATATGAACTTTGGTAATAAGATTTTTTTAATACTTCTAATTTCAATCAATAATGCCAGACAATTGCGTCCACAATTCAATGCCATTGCACTACTATGTAACATAGGTAATGAATATCGTTCAAATTCTATATACCCGCCAATTTCTTTCATAGTATTACTCCACAATCACTTCTACCCATTTCTCCATATTTTCCATTTTTTCAATCATTTCATCCTCACTGGAAAATCTGAGAATCATCGTTCCTAACGTACCGTTTGATCCACTAAACGCATCGACTTGATCTCCCGTCCGATACTGCATCTCAAACTCAACAAGATTTTGGTTCCTAAAATCAGCATTTATTCGAACCTCCTTTAATTTTCCACTCGTTTGACTATGAACCATATAGTTTGACCAATATCCCTGTGTTTCTTTCATATGTAGGTCATCACAACTTTCTCCCAATGCCGCTTTTATCGTGTATTCTACCATATCTATTCCAGTAGCATACTTCGTAACTTGCGGAATTAAGTTCCCACCATTTCTAGGTCCGATTTCCATAAGGTATACATTTTCTTCTTGGTCAATTCTTGCATCAAAGTTGTAGGCTTGTGTTTTCATATTCAACAATGTAATTGCCCTTTGAATTTCTGCATGTATTTTATCATGTACTCTTTGGGGCATAATATAGGGCCAGCTTTCTCCGATCGGAACATATGGATTAACCCCGCTTGAATCGAAATGTTCATTTGCAAAACATCGAAAGACAAGTCTACCATCTACAGAAAACCCATCACCCGCAATCTGGTATCCATATTTTTCTACATACTCTTCAACGATAAAACGTTTACACCGGGAATATACCATAGCTTCATCTATAGCTTGAAGCAAGTTACTCGTATTCTCTATCTTTTTCACACCCTTGCTTCCGGAAGAATCTACCGGTTTAATCATTACTGGAAATCTAAACTCATTAATTTCTCTTATCATCTTATCAATTTCTGAATAAGCATACCCCTTCGCTTTAGGCGTATAAAAATTGTTTTGTTCTAAAAAGGAACGGAATTCATCCTTGTTCGACAAAAGATTAACGGAATGATAAGGACTTGTCGGCAAACCCATTGCCTCTGATACGTATGCCGCTGTTGAAGCAGCCGGATCTGAAGCATAACATACAATTCCGTTAATTTTTAATTTCTCTGCTAATCTTAATACTGCTTCTTTATCCGTTGTACTCACATTATAATATTCATCCGCAAATTTATGTCCTGGATTATTTGCCAAATAATCGCAAGTGATAACATAATGCCCTAACTTTTTTGCGGTCACTACAGAAGGAACTTGAAAATGCGATCCTCCTAATAATAATATTCTTTTCATATTGTGTATCCTTCTATTTTCTTTAAACAAATGCATGATGTATAATAATTTTAGCAATTTCTTCTATATCTTCTATCTCAATATTTTCATAAAATGGTAATGCCAATATTTGTTCGGAAAGTTTTTTTGCATTTCTTATTTCTAATTTCTTATACTTATTTTTAAAACAAGCCTGTTCTGAAGTAAGCGGGTAAAAATATTTCCGAGCATGATAGTTATTTTCTTTTAACAAATAATATAGTTCATCCCTATTTAGAGGATAATCTTCCTTAATCAAAATCGGAAAATATCCATAGTTTCTCTCTATATTAGGATTTATATCAAAAAATCCGATTCCTTTTATATTATCCAATCGAATTCTATATTCATGATCTCTTCTCTTTCTTTCCTGAATTACATGCTTTATGCGTTTTAAATTACATAACCCCATAATAGCCGCAAACTCATTCATTTTTGCGTTTACCCCGACTTCTACTATTAATTCTTCACCACGAATTCCGAAATTTTTCAAATTATATAATTTACCGTATAATGCAGGTTCTGAAAAGGTCACCGCGCCTCCCTCTATAGTATTAAAGACTTTTGTGGCATGGAAACTAAACACAGATGCGTCTCCATAATTTCCAATCCCTTTTCCTCCCACTTTTTCAGCAAAAGCATGGGCAGCATCATAAATTACTTTCAGACAATATTTATCCGCAATCCTTTGTATTTCTTTTACATTACAAATATTTCCATACACATGAACCGGAAGAATTGCTACAGTCTTTTCTGTAATCAAATCCTCTATTTTTGATTCATCTATCGTTCCATCGCATTCTTTTACATCACAAAAAATCGGTTTTAAATGATTCCGGACAATAGCATGTGTAGTGGATATAAAAGTAAAAGGAGTCGTAATAACTTCACTTCCTTCCGGAAAATCCATCGCCTGAATGACTAATTCCAACGCCATATGTCCATTTACCATTAACGACACATATGGTACGTCCAAAAATTTTTCTAACTCAACTTCCAATTCTTGATGATATTCACCCATGTTGGTTATCCAAGAACTGTCCCATAGAGGTTTAATTGCTTTTACATAATCTTCATAAGCTGGCATTGAAGCTCGAGTCACAAAAACTTTCTTTTTTTCCATTTTAATAATCCTTTTAAATTTAGATATTTCCTTTTTAAAAGTCTATTGAGTAAGTAAAACTTACTCAATAGACCAAATTTCTACATTTCAATTATTTCTTTCATATATTTACAGCATCTCAAGATTCTAAAATTTATGAAATGGTTGTTGAAAATGTTCTAGTACTTCCATCCGATAACGTCAGTTCTAACTCAACATCTCCGCCCTTGCTAATTAAAAATGTAATCCATCCTTCGCTAAGCTGAATATTGGCGTCTCCGCCAGTTTTCGCGTCATAGTGTTCCAAATCCCATGTATAAGGAGAGTCGCCGATATCCCATTTCGTACCTTCTCCATCTGTAACAGCTAAGGAAACATAATTCTGATCAGCAGTGAAATTGGTCATAGTAATTAACCCGTCGTTATTCATACTAATCTGCGGTCCCATTTTTACCATAGCACCTGTCCCGGCTATAGCAGTTGCACTTGAAGGTGCAATTTCATTACTATATGTTGCAGTAAGCTTAATTCCGGCTGTCAGTTTACTCCAATTAGTATCAACATTATTCATGGATCCACCGAAAGTAAATGCGGTAATTCCCTTACCGCTTGCCGCCAAACTTGTTATTTCAAAGTTGCTTGCCACATCGTTCGTAGATGAACCACTTGCTCCTAATTCAAGCTCGGAACCCTGCTTAGGACTATATACTGCTTTATCAAGCTTAAAGGCAATCTTATTTTCCCCGCCTTTTAATGTAACCGCCGTCGCATCGTCTGCTTTTTCCATTTTAACACTATTCAAGTCTGATGCTGTCGTACTGGCAGTTGCTGATGCAGGTGTTGATCCCACCTGTACTTCCGTTGTATCAGCCGCTATTGCTGTTAAGTGGATCTTATACTCTCCAGCTTTTGCATTTGTTACTTCATCTGCAGAATCTACAAATGTAACCTTATCATCACCTGTATTTTGATCTTCAACCTGAAGAGAAATCGTCATTACCTGATCTTTATTGCCTTTATTGATCATACCGTAACTTCTGGATAAGATCTGATCTGTAGACGTAGTTGAAGCACCCGTTTTAACCGTTAATCCTTCCGGATTAAATGCCACCTGGTAGTCTGTCGGTACAACAACTTGCAATACTTCAAAAGAATAAATCGGTGCCGTTACGGTCGGATCCGCTGCCATTACAGGCATAGCTATTCCCATAGCCATTGCCGCACTCAGTGTAAGTGCCAGAGCTTTTTTCATTTTCATCATCATTTCCTCCTAAATTTGAATTTTTAGTTATTAACAGAAATTGTAATATTGAAGCCTACTGTGCTCACCTCCTCATTCTCTTCACCAACCAGTGTGTATTGTACTACAGCGTCATACTCACCCTTCTGGAGTTCCTTTTCCAGTTTGATGTTATTAAGCTCGGTTCCAACCGGAAGCATTGGCGATGAGTAAAGCAGCTCATCTGTCGCCGTATCATACACATCAAAATATATCGTATGCAGATTACTTTCCACATTAGCGACATATGCATTAGGAGACTCAGATTTACCATCCTCAAATACCCAGGATGTAGTCATTTTACACTCAAACATCCCTTCTGCAACCTTGTTACCCATGTCTTCCATAACCTTATCCTTATTAGATTCATCAACGAAACCTCTATCAAGCTCCTTCGGTTTTGTCTTCTGAAGCAACAAGACGATACACACGGCCAATGCTATACATAACACAGCAAAGGCAATAATAATAATTTTCCTGCGTCCTTTATTCGCAGTTTCTTTCTGGTCTTTCATATTACAACTCCTCGTTTTCTATATAAAGCGATTATACAAGTCTCGTACAAGACCGACCATCGCCTTACATCCATTCCACTTTCATTAATCGGATGACATCATAGCTCCTGTTCCATTCATCATCTTCTCTGATCCATCTGCAGTCCGATACTCATAAGATGCTGTGATCTTAATACCTTTAAGCAACTTCTCCCATTCCGCTTTTGGATTCATGGCTCCGCCAAAAGTAAATGCTGTCACACTTTTACCGTCCGGATTAAGCCCCATAAGATTCAGTACCTCTTTCGCTCTCCCTTCTGGCTTTTCTCCTGATACCGGAACCATATCTTCAAATTCATAGATTGCTTTTGAAAGCCTGAATGAAATACAATTCTCTCCGGCATGTAATGCGACTGCCTGCTCCTTTGCTTCCGTCATCTCTACGTCTGATAATGCCGATGAATGTGTATCTACATTAGCGTCTGTATCACCAATTCTGATTTCTCCTCCGTCAGCTGGTATAACAGACAGGTAAACAGCATAATCATCCGGATCTGCAGACTTTGCTTCTTCTTCTGAATCCACGAAAGTAATCTTATCACCGTTTAAATCCTCGACTGTGAATGTGATTGTCACAACCTTATCCGTAGAACTCTTATTAATAATTCCATAATTTCTGGTTACTACTTGCTCTGTTGACACATGATCTTTATCTACTACTATGGGCATTTCATAAGGATTAAGCGACATCGCATATGTAGTCGGAACAATAACATTATCAATTTCATAATTATAAATGGGAACTATGGTCTCTACTGTCTCAAAAAGTTCTTTTTCTTCTTCAACAACACACTCTTTATCCGTACTTTCTTCTTCCGAATCATCTAATATCATCGTGTTGTCAACATCATCCGGCTTATCATCAGTAAGAGTTTCTCTTCCTTCATTCACTTCTTCGGGTTGCTTTGCAACTACAGTAAATCCCGATAGACGGCTTCCAGTTATCACTAAAAATAATATCGACATGACAGCTATAGTTTTCTTCACCGATACCTCATCCTCCTCCCCCGACTTACAACTTCCCCACGTTTCATCCTTTTTGATTCCATCTAAGAATATAAACGAACCACTCCTGATCATTTCCCCTTGCCACAACAATATTTCCAATTTGTATAACTGCTTTCAAAAAAGAATATTTGCATTCAATTAGAACTCTCTTTCCAATCCCCCATGCACTCTCTGCTTTACGCGGCAATAAAATCAGAATTATTTTAATAAAATACATATACTTTATATAGCCTTTTTATTTTTATAAGCATTTCTCTTCATTCTTTAATAAAATAGTGGTCAAAAGATTAATCAGATAGGTATATTAATAAGGCATATAAACTTTTAACACGAATATATTTCTTTTCTTTTTTGAGTCCATACCTATCCATTAACATCCTTCGTTATTTTAATAAGATATATTGGTCATCCCACCCTCCGGCAGATGATGCAGCTCTCACTGCTTCGCTCCCTGCTACGTCATGTTTTGTCACCACCCACAGATTAATAACCAGCATCCTCATCAGTGAGTTTCCTCTTCTTCCATGTTCGCAAGGTCCTGGCGTACCCAATCCGCAGTTCCAAAAGTTTCCCTCATCCCCTGCCTTCTAACGCCGTTCCCGTGTACTGATGATACACTGACACTCTGACAATCCGGTAAACTGTCCACCCGACTATGCTGTATATAAATGTATCAACATACCTTTTTTATATAGCAGGCACTTCTTCCCGCCTTATCATGAACCCGCCTCTTAGTCCTCCGATCCCTCCATAGCAATCCTCCATGGTAAACCCCCGGCTCATCACCAGAGCTTATCTAAATGGCTGTTCTTATGATCTTGTTTCCTATTCTGACAAATTAGAGCTGCCTCATAATCCGGCTAATATAGCACCCCATCACTCTGCCCTCGCTTCTTTACATTGCGGGCAGTATTGGTCTTTTCTTCTTCCTGATATCCGCAAGCTGAACAAGAGAACACTCCCGCTGTCTTCGTTCCAAGCACACCGCACATACTGCACTCGTTACTAATATTCTTTCCAAGTACTTCCAGAATCTCAATCGACTGTTCTTTACATTTCTGTTCCAAACGCTTCCTTATATATCCTCTCTGCCATTGAGCAATGGAATAGTTAATCTTCTTATTGTGTCCACCGGCCTGCGGCTTTGGTAGTTTCACAACATAGATAACCTTAGGCTTTTCCTCTGCAAGAAAATAATTCAATTCGTGGTTAATATAACTATGAAGTCCTTCTTCTAACCGCCGCTTCTTTGCACAATATTTCTTACGTCCCGGATTATCTCCCTTATTTCTTCTATAACTACTTGCCTGCTCCCTCACCCAATCCGAATATCCGGTCTGATATTTACCTAATTCCGTTCCATATCGATGCCCTTCGTCTGTTGTCAGCATTGTATTGAAACCAACCGCCACCCCCACCTGATTTACATAATCCATATGACGTCGGACTGCAACATTTACCGGAACCTTGAGCTCAATGCGATTCTCCTTGGGATATAATTTCATTCGCAGCTGGCACTGATATTGGTTATTGTCTGTCAGCGGTATAAAAATCCTTTTACGCTTCTCTTTAATGGAAATATAGATTCCACCGTCGGCATAACGGTATGCTCGTTCCGCTATGGAAAATACATCCGCCGTGTCTGTATGAAGCTTTACATGATACTTTCGCACCTGTCTACATAAATATCGATGCATTTTTTCGCTATCCACTTCTCCAGCCAACTCACAGTATTGTCTGTTTACCTTTGCAGCCAACTCAATCGGCTTTTGGTTCAATACTGCCTCAAATGCATTATTTACCTTTAATATGAAGCGAAGATAATGTTTTTCTTCTTCCTTGAAGCTTTCATTCTTATTCACTAGCTTTACAAGCTTCGTTTTTGTCCTTGTCCATTGACTCTTGATATCTGCCAGTGCGTCAAAGACTGCAAGATAGAAGTAAACAGCCGGCAGTCCCAATGTTTCCCGGTATCCGCTTGCGGTCATCTCATTCTGCACGGTATATCCCGGATAAATCTTTGATAGGCTTCCTATCCCGCCAAACCTGTCATACACATAGTTTTTGACCTTCCTGTAATCCTCAGCGATATCCAGAAGTTTATGCATATCTGTATCGCTGACTGATTCTTTATTGTACTGGTGGACTGTCTTGCATATCTTATCTGACGGCATTCCGCTCCCCTTATACGAATGATTCTTGTTTTCTTGGTAATTTGAAGCTATTACGAAATACTATACTTTTTCGTGACAAATTTCCTGGAAATTTTTTTAGACAGATATTACAAAAA
>OFGE01000900.1_pt1 | contig 30162 bp, 29 predicted proteins | sample 1521681 | NCBI WGS metagenome assembly OFGE01 (sample SAMEA3504093, study PRJEB24116) | mouse gut metagenome | biome: mouse gut; feature: mouse-associated habitat; material: faeces | place: Denmark | collected 2011
GAGCTGGTACAGCCCCATCACCTCCGCCCCCACCAGCCGGGACAGCACCACCCGGTAGAAAAAGCCCAGTACCTGGGAGATGGCGCTCAGCGCGGTGAGAAACAGCGCGCCCTTCCCGGCGGACAGCATTTTTTCAGACAAGACAATCCCCCCTCCCGACAATCTATCCGGGAGGGAGTGAGTTTATCCGTATATAGAAAGTTTTTGCTGGGGATGGTTGAATAAAAACGGCGATATGATAAAATAAACTGCACTTAAGCTACATTAAGAGGATTGGAGTGTCTATGATGCTGGAACACTATGAGGAAAATTTTGCGGAGATGACGCCTCAGGAGAAGGAAAACTTTTTGGGGCGCTTCAGCTGCCTCTCCCTGGAATCGGACTACGTCAACGACCTGTTTGCCCTGATGGTCTATACCAAATATCTGAACACCCTGGGCGAAACTGAGCCGGGAGAGGTTCCGCAGGTCCTTCAAATTGCCCGCAGCCTCCTGTGGGATGCCATGGCGTCGGGGGAGACCGTGGTGACAGACGAAATGATAGAATTTCAGGAGTGCTGTCAGGCGGCGGCCTGTATGCTGGTGAATTCTGACGACAGCTATATGGACACGGAGGAGAAGGAGGATTTCTATCACAAATATTTCGACGACTGGGACTATGACGACACCTTCGTGGATATGTTTGGTCATCTGCTCTATGATGGCATGAGGCCCGCAGGCATAACCCAGCCTCCAGCCCGTCATGGCATAGGCTTTGGAAAAACCGTTGATCAGGATGGTTCTCTCCTGCATGCCCGGCAGGGCCGCAATAGACACATGTTTCTCCTTATAGGTCAGTTCACTGTAAATCTCATCCGACATGACAAATATGTCATGCCTGATAATCACCTCTGCGATGGCCTCCAGATCCCTGCGCTCCATGATGGCCCCGGTGGGATTGTTGGGAAAAGGCAGAATCAGCACCTTAGTCTTGTCCGTAATAGCCTCCTCCAGTTCCCGGGCTGTCAGGCGGAACTCGTTTTCCGCCTTCAGGTTCAGGATCACGGGTTTCGCCCCTGCCAGGATGGCGCAGGGTTCATAGGACACATAGCTGGGCTGGGGGATAATCACCTCATCCCCGGGGTTGATCATGGCCCGCAGACCTATGTCAATGGCCTCGGAACCGCCCACGGTGATCACCACTTCCCTGTCCCAGGCATATGTAATTCCCTGCTTTCTCTTTAAGTAATTGCACACCTCCTGACGCAGTTCCTTCAGGCCCGCGTTGGAAGTATAGAAGGTTCTTCCCCGCTCCAGGGCATAGATGCCCTCGTCCCTGATATGCCAAGGCGTATCAAAATCCGGTTCGCCCACGCCCAGGGAAATGGCGTCTTTCATTTCGCTGACAATATCAAAAAATTTTCGGATACCAGAGGGCTTAAGCGCAGTCACCTGGTCTGACAATGGATTTCTCATGGCGTAATCTTCTCCCTCTCGTCTTCGTTTTTCTGTACAAAAATGGTCCCGTGATCCTTATATTTTTTCAGGATGAAATGGGTGGAGGTGCTCAGCACCCGGTCCAATGTGGACAGTTTGTCTGATACAAAGCTGGACACCTCCCGCAGAGTCTTGCCCTCCAGAATCACCATCAGGTCAAAGCCGCCGGAAATCAGGTATACGCTCCTGACTTCAGGGTAGCGGTAGATGCGCTCCGCCACGTTGTCAAAGCCCTGTCCCCTCTGAGGGGTCACCCGCACCTCGATCAGTGCCGTCACTTTCTCGTTGGAAGTCTTCTCCCAGTTTACCAGCGTGTGATATCCGCAGATCACACCCTCCTTCTCCATGACCTCCAGTTCGTTTACCACGTCCGTCTCCCGGACACCCAGTATGACAGCCAGTTCCTTCAGGTCGATCCGGCTGTTTTTCTCAATAATAGTCAACAATTCTTCTCTCATATGATATCTCCTTATTTCCTTTTACCTCATATATTTATAGATCTCGTCCTGGACAGGCTTATCCAGATAACGTTTTTCGTCTCCATTATAGAGCAGCCTGTCACGGCCGGCTGTAATCCGGCCTATAACTGCCGCGGGAATCCGTTCCGCGGCCAGCCTGTCCGCCAGCGCCTCCCCATGGTCTGCCGCCAGCACCAGGCAGCCGGAAGAGGCCAGCATATAAGGGTTCACCCCGCAGAATTCGCATATCTCCACCGTCTCCTGCCTGATGGGGATTTTCCGCAAGTCTATGGACAGTCCGACACCCGAACTCTCTGCCAGTTCCCAGAGAGCCGCCAGTATACCGCCTTCCGAGGCGTCATGCATGGCCAGGATGCCGGACTTCACGGCGGATGCAGCCTCCGGAATCACGGACAGGTAGCGGTCAAAACCCTCCGCCGTCTCCACCAGATGAGCGGGATACCGTTCCAGCAGCCGCTGCCTGTTGATCCGGGCCAGCAGGGCAGTTCCCTCCAGGGCAACCCATTTAGTCAGCACAATCTCCTGTCCGGGCCGGAGACCTCGGGTGACACGCAAAGGTTCACAGGCCCTACTCGCAGATCGGTTCGGACATTCCAAAGCCTGCGCCGAATCTCCCTCCAGGGACGCACAGGCGGCGGTTTCCGGCCCCTCCATGGGAGTTCCGTAGACCGTGACACAGGCCAGGGGGCAGTCCACATGACGGCTCACGGTGGTATGCCCTCCGGCTATCTGCATCCCCATTTGGCTGCCGGTTTCCTCCGCCGCCGCCATAAGCTGCCTCAGAAGCGCTTCCTCCGCCTCCTCCGGCAGCAGCAAAGTGAGCAGCACAGCCAGAGGCCGGGCTCCTGCCGAAGCCAGATTGTTGGCGCATCTGGTCAGCAGCCGGGCCATGTCGGCCCCCTCCTCCACCGGAGCCTGGGAGACGGCGGAAGCGCAGAGACCGGACGGCGCAAAAATGGCGCAGTCCTCCCCTAACCCTGCGCCACTTAACACTTCCTGTCTCCGAAACCTGATTTGCTTTAATACGGAGCGTTTCAAAACGCTGTCCGATATCTTCCCTGGTCTCATCCTCTTCCGCCTTCTCCCATGGGCCGCTGCCTGCCCCGGCAGACAACCCGGCCAGACATTCCTCTTTTGCAGCCCCTTTCCCCGTATTATTACTGGGGAGCCATGGCCGCCAGCGCCTGCTGCTGGGCCACAATGGCAATCACATTCCGCACATTGGCCACACTGCCGCTGTTGATGGCGTCAATAATAGCCGCGTAAGCAGTGGGGTCTGCCGTGGCCACGCCCACATGATAACTGCTGGGCACCATCTTGTAGGAACTGCTGTTGATCTGGGTGCGTTCCACCTCCACACCGTTCTCTCTTACCACTTTCCAAAGTTGGGCCTTGTACCCGATATGGGCGCTCTCACCCTTCACCAGATAACCGATGGGCTGGGATGCCTCCGCGTACAGCATCTCCCCCGGCGGGTTTATAACTTCCAGCACCTTACTCTCATAAGTCACTGTCCGCTCACTGCTGCGGGTCTCATGCCCATAGATATTAAAGGTAATGCGTTTTCCGTCAATGATACCTTCTATATAGATGGGAATATCCAAATTATTAATAAATTTAAAATCTTTACCGGAGGATTCCGCAATGGCCGCATCCGCCGAAGGATCCACATAAGTAACAATCATGGAATGGTTGTAGCGCTGCGTCACTTCCAGTTCCGCCCTGAGCACCGCATTGTACAACGTGGTAGACACCTGGCAGATGCCGCCCCCTATGCTGTCCACCACTTTGCCGTTCAGATAGGAACCCGCCATAAAATACCCGTTCTGCTGAGTAAAGGGGGCAACCGCCTCATAGGTGGAGAATTCCTCACCGGGATACAGGGTGGTGCCGTTGATCAGATTGCATCCATTGGTCACATTGGCGCTTCTGTCCGCCCCCGAGGATGAAAAGGAGGTGGTAAAACTGCCCAGCAGATCCGTCACCTGAGCCAGGTCCTGGGCCGACCCCTGGGGCTGTTCCACCAGGATTTCCAGTCCGATGGAGCAGGGCTGCAGGTCCCATTCCTTTGTCATATACTCATATACGGTGTCAATGGAAGCCTCCACGTCCAGCTTGTAGCCCACCTGACCGTCCACCACGGAAAACACGCCGTTCTCCCTTTTCAGGACAGCATTTACCACCGGCTGGTCATAGACGCTGCACTGCTCCGCCAGAATCTGATTAATGGCATGAATGTCATAATCAAACGTGAGTTCAAAATTCATGGGCTCCCGCCGCAGATCCTTAAGCATCTTATAGCGGACGATCACATTACCCTGCGTACCCACAGCCAGCGCCTGATCCAGGATCTCCGGATTGCTCCAGCGGATACCCAAGTCTCCCACAGTGACCTGCACCTCCGCGTCGTTGGAGGTCAGCAGGGTAAGCTGTATGGGCTTCAGATTCTCCTCTATATACTGCTCCACGGCATCGGCGGCCTGTTGTTTGTTCATGCCGCTCAGATCCATGCCCTGGATCAGCACACCCTCTTTCAGGGTGGCCTGCCCCGCTGCCCGCACGGGCAAAACCATACCGCACAGTAACGCCAATGACAGAATTGCCAGGCCCCAATGTCTCACCCATCTCTTCATTACAAACCAGCCTTTCTTGATAAACCATTGAAAATTCAGATCAGATATGCTAATGTAGGAATGATCATCGCCAACACGATCAGCAGTACGATCACGGCGGATATAATCCTTTTTGTTTTTTTGTTGTGGAAATTCATCATAAGAATTACCTCCTATATTTCCGATCCTGAAAGGATATTATAAATGAATTTACTTATTTTTGCAACCTTTATCCTCTTTACCAGCATACTTTCCATAGTCATCAGACGGCATAACCGTTCTGACAAAAAGCACCAGGAACAGTTCTGGGAACGGGAGGCCCGGGCCAATCATGTACGCCGCAAATCTCTGGACAATCTGGCCTATATAAGCCTGCCGCTGGAGTCACTGCCCACACAGGCCATGGCGGATGATGCCGTGGTCAGGGACTGTCTGGACACCCTGGAATACCTCTCTCATGAAAAAATTGTCAATTTGGCAGGATATACCAATACGGACTTAAAGCTGGCATACGGAACGGCCAATATCACGGCTCTTTCTCAGTACGACCAGAACTTTACCCTGCTGGTCCAGACCCTGCAGAAATGGGCGGAGGCGCTGCACCGGGAGGGATATGCCCGGGAGGCCCGGCAGGTTCTGGAATATGCTGTGCTGGCCATACAAAGTGACGCTGGCACCTCCTATCGTCTGCTGGCCTCTCTTTACGATCAGGAGAATGAACAGGCAAAGGTGGCGGCACTCTACGACGCCGCCCTGCACCTTACCTCGCCCTCCGGCAAAACCATCGCCCGCACTTTGCTGAAAGCATATCCCTATCTCAGCGCCGCGAAGCCCTAGGGCAAGTCCCTATTGTACTATCTTATGCCATGCCGGGGGCCGATATGCCTTCCCCCATTCACCAATTCTCCGGCCCGTCACAGTTCCAGCTTCTCCGCCACCTGCCGCCAGACCTCCTCATCGGTGTCCGGCAGCGCTTTGTGGCTGATTCTGCATGCCTCGCACACCGCGTAATAGAAATAATTGTGTCCTGTCACCAGGGTCTTTTTTACGGCCCTGGTCAGATACAGCCCATAGGCTTCAATGCCGCTTTCCCGGAAATCTTTTAAAAGGCCCTCCACATCATAGCCGATGGTGAGAAGTTCCATCTCCCAGCCCTGGGAAGTCCCCTCCATCAGGGCAAACTGAGCGTGCCGTCCCTGCTCGTCCACGGGCAGGCCCAGGGATCCCGGATTCAGATAAGTCTTGCCATAGAGCCGACTGATCTCCTGGTGATGGGTATGCCCCCCCAGCAGATACCGGGTTTCCAGCCTCTCCATGGACTGCTCCTTCAGAGCCTCGTCAAATTGAAAGTTCCCCCGGACCGCTCCCGGTGCCCCATGACATATGGTCAGCGCCGGGCAATCCCCCAGCTGCAGCACAGCCTCCGACGGCATGGCCTCCATCCAGTCCAGATCCGCCCCGGACATATGCCGATAGGTATAGTACAGCGCCCCGTTGGGCGAACTGATATGCCAGCCCTGGTCCTGTCTGCGGTTATCCAGCAGATATTCTTCCCGGTTGCCCCGGAGCAGATGACAGGGATATTTCTTCTCCATCTCATGGAGCAGGGACAGCGTGCGTTCCGGGTAAGGGCAATCCGTCACATAATCTCCCAGGCCGATGACGGCATCCACCCGGCAATCCTCTATATACGCCAGAAATGCTTCCAGCGCCTTGTAATTGCTGTGTATGTCACTGATTACCGCAACTCTCATCCTTCCTTTTCCCCCTATCCGAAACCTTGCCGAAACCACACTGCCCGCCAAGCGCCGCAGGGGCCCTCACGGCCCCCCGCATACGCTGCGCAAATCCTACATCTTACAGGGACCGTCTCCCACCTCCACCACATAGAAATCAGCCGGGTAACCTATCTTCTCCTGATAAGCGGCTCCCACCCGGGCGATAAAGCTGTCAATGGCCTGCTCCTCCACGATACTTACCGTGCAGCCTCCAAAGCCTGCCCCCGTCATGCGGGAGCCGATAACGCCTTCCACTTTCCAGGCTTCCTCCACCAGGGTATCCAGTTCGGCGCCCGTCACCTCATAGTCGTCCCGCAGGGATATATGGGAGGCATTCATCAGCCGTCCGAACGCTGCCAGATCATTCTCCCGCAAAGCACTGACCGCGGCTATGGCGCGCCGGTTCTCGTACACCGCATGTCTGGCTCTCCTTTGACGCACCTCACTGCCGATGCTGTCACTGTGCGCTTCAAAAGCCTCTTCTGTCAGTTCTCCCAGTGAGTTGGCCTCACATACTTTCTGCAGTTCTTCCAGAGCTCTCTCACACTCACTGCGCCTCTCATTATACTTGGAATCCCCCAGGCCTCTCTTTTTGTTGCTGCAGGCAATTACAATCTTGGCCTTCTCCAGCTTTATGGGGGCATACTCATAGGACAGATCCGCCGTGTCCAGAAAGATGGCATGATCTTTCCTGCCCATGGCGATGGCAAACTGGTCCATGATCCCGCAGTTCACGCCGTTGAAACGGTTCTCAGAATACTGGCCGATCAGAGCCAGATCCTGGTTGGACACCGCAAATCCGAACAAGTCCCGCAGAATAAAGCCGGTAAGTACCTCCACCGATGCGGAGGAGGAAAGGCCGGAGCCATTGGGGATATTGCCGTACAGCAGAAAATCCATACCCGCAGACGCCTCCAGGCCCTTTTCCCCAAAGGCCCATATCACGCCTTTGGGGTAATTGGTCCAGTCTGCCCGGGGATCGGGCTTCAGTTCATCCAGGGAAGATTCCAACACACCCAGCCGTTCAAAGTTCATGGAGTAAAAACGCAGCTTCCGGTCCGGGCGCTTTCTCACCGCTCCGTAAGTGCCGATGGTCAACGCGCAGGGGAATACATGGCCCCCGTTATAATCTGTGTGCTCTCCGATCAGATTCACCCGGCCGGGCGCGAAATATACCTGTACGCCCTCCGCATCCCCGAATATCTCCGCAAACTTGCGTAGCATTGTGTCTTTCATGTTTCCCTCCAAACTTACAACATATACTCACGGGCATCCAGATCAGCCTGCACTCTTTCCAGATCCTCCCGGATATGCAGATGCTGGGGGCAGGCCTGCTCGCACTTGCCGCATTTGATGCAGTTCTTAGGCTGCTTCGCCTCGCCCAGTTCCTTCTCCCACTGGTACTTTACCACAGTATAATTCTGGTACATATGATAGCGGTTCCAGCAGCCGAAACTACCGGGAATATTTACTCCCGCAGGACAGGGCATACAGTACCGGCAGCCTGTGCAGCCGTTTTGGACCCGGCTCCGCATCAGTTCCACCACTTCCCTGACAGTGGCCTGCTCCGCCTCAGACAAAGGCTTAAACGCACCAAAAGTCTTTAAGTTGTCCTCCACCTGTTCCATATTGCTCATACCGCTCAGGATCACCTTCACATTGGACAGGGATCCCACCCAGCGAAGGGCAAAGGAAGCCATGCTGGCCTGGGGATCATGGGCATGGAATTGCTCTGAGATATCCGATGCGAAGGCCGCCAGGGAACCGCCCTTTACAGGCTCCATAATCACCATGGGCACACCCTTTTCCTCTGCCAGAGCATAGCCCTTCAGCCCGGCCTGTTCTTCCGCGTCCATATAGTTCAGCTGGATCTGGCAGAAATCCCAGTCCCGATAAGACAGGATCTGTTGAAAAGTCTCATAATTGTCGTGGAAAGAGAATCCGAGATAACGGATTTTCCCCTCCTCTTTAAGCTGTTCCAGGCGCTCCAGAACGCCCAGCTTCAGCACCTCGCCCCAGGAGCCTCTGTTCATGGCATGGAGCAGATAAAAGTCTATGTATTCGGTCTGCAGCTTTTCCAGCTGCCGGTTAAAGATCCTGTCCACATCCGCCAGGGATTTCACATCCCACATGGGCAGCTTGGTGGCCAGGTAGAAGCTGTCTCTGGGATGCTCTTTCAGTACTTCACCCACAAACAGTTCGCTCTCACCCCCATGGTAAGGCCAGGCAGTGTCGATGTAATTCACGCCTGCCGCCAAGGCGCGCTCCATCATGTCCCTGGCACGTTCCCTGTCAATCCTGCCCTCGCTGTCCGTGGGAAAACGCATACAGCCAAATCCCAGCAGAGAAGTCTCGATTCCCAGCTTCTCCATCTTTCTCAGTTCCATTTGCTTCACCTCATCCTTTCTTCGAGACAAATCGCCCCGAATGACTTTGGTTTTTTTACCCAAACAGTGCGCTCTCACTGCGCCAACCTGCCGTCCTGGGCAAAGGACAAGCCGAACCCCTGGCTGTAAGTATTGATTCGGCCGATAATCCGGGCGGCTTCCTCCCCCTGGGCGGGGGTGGGCTGGAAATTGTTCCGATCCTTCACGGAACTCACAGAGCAGGGGATAATCTGCACCTGCCGGTCCTCCTGCTTGACCCCGTCCACAAAGGTAAAGGTCTGCTGGAAAATCATGGTGTCCTTATCCACCGGGTTGCGATTGGCCCCGAAGCAGAAATTGGCCAGGCTGTATACGATGAATTTTCCATTATACTCCTCCACTCCCTGGAGTACATGGGGATGATGTCCTATAACCAGATCGGCTCCCAGGTCAATGCATTTACGGCCCAGATACTGTTGGTTCTCTGTGGGGTAATTGTCCTTCTCAATCCCCCAGTGACAACAGGCCAGAATCAGGTCTACCCCTTCTTCCTGCAATTTCCCGATGCCTTCCGCCAGCAGCTGCTCACTGCCCAGCCCCCAGGCCACTTCATTGACAGAGACAAAGCCGATGCGGATTCCCTTTTCCGTCTCATAGATCCCCACATTCTTGTCATAGGCGTAGACAATTCCCTCCGCCTCCAGCGCCGCTACCGTATCCTCGCTTCCCTTGGAGCCATAGTCCATTCGGTGGTTGTTGGCAAAACTCACCGCCTCTATATGTCCCGCCGTCAGCAGACGGGCATACGCAGGATCCCCTTTGATATTGTAGGTCCTGGACTCGTCCCGCTCCTCGCTGTAGGTCAGCACGCCTTCAAAATTGACAATGGTCATGTCGTCGCTGTCAAAATATTCCCGGACATTCTCAAAAAAATAGCCTTCATCCTCAATCTGGTCATAGACCTGACGGAAAGAAAACGCATACTCCTGTTCCTGATGGTTTCCCAAAGAACAATCTCCCGCTGCGGAGATGGTGATGGTCTGCATATGATTCTCCGGTGGGGGCGCCTCCCCCGGTTCCTCTTCCCCCTCCTCTGCCGCCGGCGTCTCAGGGGGAATGGGCTTTCCTATGATATCATACGGACCAGGGTCCTCCTCCGCGCCGGGCGTTTCCCCCCGGGGATTTCCCCAATCTCCGAATACGATGCGCATAAAAGGCAGGGGATCCTCCTCCGTCCCGTTGCCGCAGGCCGTCAACAACAGCACCGACAAAACTATCATGCCGGCCCGCAAAATGAGTTTCTTCACCGTATTGCCTCTCCTCGCAATTCCCTGTTTTTCTTCCATTCCACGCATCCTTATCTTACCACAAACCGCTCCAAATGTCATTCTCTTTCCGTAATTTCATTTTTTCTTCATTTCTCCTTGACAGGACCGTCCATACCACATATACTGAACCGTAAGAGTACAGAGAAAACAGGAGATGCGTGTCTGCAGACACCGCGTCCATGTTTTCTCTTTTTTTATTTTCAGCACAGGAGAAAGGAGTTCAGACCATGAACACATTGTCCCAAAAATTACGGCAGCAGAGCCCTCGTATCTGCAGGCTAAAGGAAAAATGCCCTATTCCCTGACTAACGATTATTTGTTCAGGGCATTATTGCAGGAAAACAACCATGTCTTAAAACACCTGATCTGCGCCCTGCTTCATCTGCGGCCAGAGGAAGTAGAGACAGCAGAGATCCAGAATCCCATTGTCCTGGGAAAAGCATTGGACAACAAGACCTTTGTTCTGGACATCAAGGTACTGCTTAACAATCATACCATTATTAACCTGGAGATGCAGATCATAAATTACCTGAACTGGCCGGAACGATCTCTGTCTTATTTATGCCGCAATTTTGATCAGCTGATAAGAGGACAGGATTACCTGGAAGTAAAGCCTGTTATTCATATAGGCTTTCTTGACTTTTCCCTTTTTCCGCAATATCCGGAATTTTATGCCGCCTATAGAATGCTTAATACAAAAAATCATCACGAACTTACTGACAAGTTTACTCTGCGTGTGGTAGAATTAAATCAGATAGAAAAAGCAACCGAAGAGGATCGCCGATGGAAAATTGATTATTGGCCGCCCTCTTCAAAGCCACTACATGGGAGGAGGCTCAAATGTTAGCAGAACAGAATTCGGACTTGGAAGAGGCCGTGGTAACTATGTACGAAATGACGGCGGAAGAAGCAATTCGGGAACAATGTCGGGCCAGGGAAGATTACTACCGAACCATAAACACTTTTAAAGCCGAAATCCAAAACAGGGAAAATGCGCTGGAAGAACTGAACAGACAACTGGCAATGAAGGACCATCAGTTAGAACAGCAGGCACGGCAGATCGAAGCCCAAAGCAAAGAAATCGAAGCCCAAGGCAAAGAGATTGAATCTCAAAGCAAAAAAGTAGAAACCCAGGGCAGGCAAATTACAGAACTATCTCAACAACTGGATACTTTAATGAAGCTGCAGACCATGCCATAGTCAGAACAAAACCCCGGCTTCTCCATATTTGAAGAGTCGGGGTTTGATTGTATCCGAAATCTGCTTAATTGGCTATCCAGCCTGTATTTCCGGGATTTCTGGTCAGATAACTCCTGGTGACCCAGGAGCCGCCTTCCATTGTCTGATATTCGGCCGCATTTGCACCGATCACAAATCTTGTGACATTGTCGATGTAGTATACGGGCCCATATTCCGTAATCGTGGGGCAATACATGATCTTGGGAGTCACGCCGCCTGCCACGGTGATGTTGGGATCCTTAAAACAGAAGAGCAATTTTCCCTTACAGCCCTTCATCTGGTCAACCTGTTGCTGGGTTACGCCATAGTCCGCATAGGGATTTGCCTTCGGTCTGAAGTTCGCGGGATCCGCCCATCCGGCTTCGTCCTGGAAATTCCAGTTTATAGGATCCATGTTCAGTCTGCACAGATACGGATTATACTCATAAATCTCCTGTATGATTCCTCCATAAGGCTTCGCCAAGTCATAACATTTCTGCTTTTCTTCCTGATCCATGACAAATGTCAGATAAGGCTCCCCTGCATATCCACCCGGCGTGCTGGGAACAGAAGAAGAAATGGGAATATCCCTTCTAACATCTTTGGTGTAATCCGGGTCATCGTGAATCAGCCCCACAAACCGCCTTAAATCATGAAAATAATATTTTTCGGAATCATCCCAGCCTCTGTCAAACATAAAGTATACCGTGTAATCGGTCATGGTATCCTGAGGTGTCACATATATGATATTGTCTCTGACCCAGGCTGCCTGACTGGAATTCCTGTACAGGATCGTCACCTCTTCAATGGGATAACTCTCTTCCACCACCGTTGTCTCCACCGTACCATCTTCCAATGTATGCTGATAAGTGATTTTCACATCGTATTTGCTGGTATCCCTCCAGTTATAGGCAGAGGCCACATGATACCGCTGAAAATATCCATATGTCTGCGAGGGCAGTTTGCCATTTTCTTCCCACTGATCCACAGTTACAGCCGCATGATAAGGGCTGCTGTATGCCTGAAGATTATAGAACCCATTGGCATCCCCGCTGTCAGTTGATACATTCAGAATCAGATTCCATACCTGTTCAATATGGGACATGGGAGGAATTTCAATATTCAGCAGGGCATTCTGGCTCCCTGTCCAGGGATTAAATGTCTGCTCTTCCGTCTTGATCCCCAGCGAGTTATATCCCACAAAACTCACACTGGCCGTGTGTTTATACAGGCTGGTCCCGTTGTCATAAATCCAGAAATCCCTTTCCGTCAGCGGTACGGTGATATCCAGTTTGCCATTCCGCCTCCAGGCCTGATATTCCAACTCCCAGCTTCCGCTTACGGTGCCGTATTTCTCTCCGGACTTATTGGTCATAACGGAGGAGCCGACAGGATATTGGCCTTCCGGGTGAACCGCCGTTGCCGTCACTTTCAGCGCGCATCCCTGGGTCATGTTCTGCTTAAGGCGGAAGGTAACATAGGGAACCTTGCCGTCCATGCCCTGGCCTGTCACCTCTATGTAATCCATGGCGTTTGGCATGGTAATATGGCCGTTGTCATCTTCCTTTGTAAATGCAAAGGACCAGTCTACTGCATAAGGATTCACATAATCCACGTCATACCATGCGCCGGGTTCCCTGTCCAGATTTGTGCCGTCCAGAAGAGCGGTGACTTTGTAGTTCGCCCCTGTTTTGTTCACAGTACCGTCAATCTTGAACCCATTCACATAAATGGCATTGACCCGCCTTACCAGCACATCTACATTTTGGGGGGCGACAGCGGCATCATCAGACTTTACCTGAAAGTGGAATGTATCGCTGGTCTCCCCCAGACCCACCGTAATGCGGGCGGTACTGTCATCCAGCACCGTCACGGAAGTTCCTGCCGCATCCGTATTCCCGCTCAGGCCCTCAATCCCAAATCCCCTTACGGAAGTACCCATAACCCGCACATTCAGATCATAGGTCTGCCCCGGTTCCAGAATGATCTTGTTCTCCACAAAAAGACTTGCCGTCCCGGACATGGCTGAGCCGCCGGATGTAATACCGTTTCTGGGAGTTACATGATAATCACTCTCATAATTTCTGGTATTTCCCGCGTCCGTAATTTTGAGGGCAAAATCCACATTGCCGCCCACATCCTGCCTCACCGAAAAATCCTGCACATTTTCCGCCAGAATATGAGGCTCCGTGTTAGCGCTGGTGATGTACATAATGTTACTGCCGTCCAGATACACCTGATATACAATGGTGGAGCCGGACTCCACTTTTTCTACGATCAGTGTATTGCCGTCGGCCTGTACCACCCTGTCCGAATCAATAATCAGATTGGTCAGCAGATTGGAGGTGATCTGGGCCTGCTGCTGCAGGTCCAATTCCGCATTGCCCCTCTGATAGCTTCTGGCGCTGACCACCATGGCAGTCCCTACGCCGGTAATGACAATGCTGAATATGGCGATTGTACAAATCAGTTCCACCAGCGTAAACCCTTTATGACTTTTCATCAGTCTCTTCCAACATCTCCTCATTACATCCACCAACTTCCTTACAACAAACCTATCTCAACCTGACTTTTCCCGTCAATGCGTCCAGTTCTATGGTCCTCATATAGCCTGTGGGGGAATAGGTCCCCTTGTAAACCTCTATTCTTGTGTAAACCCTGCCGTCTGCTTCCCCGGTCAGCGAGCCCGTGTCCCTCTGAAAACCGATTCTCCGGACCGAATCCAATTCCACCCAGGATTCGCTGTTTCCCACCTTGTAATATAGACGGACTTTCACTTCTTTTGCGCCGATTACCGACTCCCTCACCTTTTCCACAGGATGCCCGGCGTCCCTGACGCTGTTGACCAGCTTTTCCCGGACTGCCGCCCTGTCGTTCTCCATATAAAATTCCAGCCACGCCTCTGTGTTCCCCATGGCATTGGTGCGGTTCTGATTCAACGCCATCTCAATCTTTTTGGCACACTCATCCACAGGCTTTTTTGTGATCATCCCCAGCCCGAAGCCCGTCATGCCGATTATCACACCCAGGATGGCCATAACGATAATCAATTCTACCAGAGTCACGCCCCTGTTATCCCTTTTTTTCATGCCGCCGCCCATCCTACCGCTTTGTCCAGTTCATATAGTTAATACAGCCGCTGAAATCCAGCATTTCTTCCACTGATCCCTCCGCGCCATAGGTCTCGGACCAGCTGACCCGGGGAATCGTAACACAATAATCCGTGGAAATTATGGAACTGTAATGGCTGGCGCTGTCATATGTAAAAGTCACTCCCCGCAGAATAACCTGCCCATCGCTGACGGCCCTGCCGGTATCCCATCCGGACGCCGCCGCCACTTTCACATCCCAGTAATTACCATTTACGGCAGGACTCAAAACGCTTCTGATGCCGGCTTCCCAGTTGATCAGATCCGCAGAATCGGGAATCAAACCACAACGCTCCTTCCAGATTTTATCCAGTTCGTCACAAAAGCGCTGGCGATAATTGGCCTCTCTGGTCCCCTCGGCGCCCAGTCCCGCATATTCCGACATAGCCGCCGCGTATGCCTTGGCAAAAGCGATCTGCACATCCTTAGCCAGCTGCGCCCGCAGTTCCTCCACCGGCGTTTCCGCCTGATAAAAACTCTCCTTGGTGCGGTAGTCCGTTACTTTCATCTGGTAGTTCAGGCCGGATATATACAGCAGTACCGTGGCCAGTATCGTTATAAAAGTCACCACCACGAGAACCGTCACGATGGCCGAACCCGCATTATTGAGTTTATGCTTTTTCGTCTCACACCGCATATCCCTGCGCCTCCTGCCCTCTTGTTCTCTATGCCGCGGGTTAATCTATGATGGTTCCTTTCAAGGTATTCAGCGGATCCTGGCGGGGAAGTCCGCTCTCATAGATTGCGATTTCAATGTCATACATGATTTGCCTGTCCCGCACTGTCTCCAAGGGCATGGCAGTGGGCAGGGCCGGGGAGGCATTGCCCACAGTGGGGTAGTTTGCATAAGCCGCAGCATATCCGATCCCATGATAACGGGAACCGCTTCCGAATACATGGATTTTGGAATCCACTATGGTGCCTGTGTCGCTGCCCAGCATCACATTCAGATTATCATCATAGACATCCGCCCCGTTCAGATGCAGATTCACTTCATACACATTTTCCGCCGTGGACAGTCTGGCATCGCTGACAGCCAGATTCTTCTGCTTATAAATATAGCATTTTATATCCGTATCGGAACTATTGTTGATATAGATATGGTCCTCCCCGATGCGTACCGGGGAATCCGCTCCCGGCAGTCCCGAAACGGCAGGAACATACCTGTAAGCCGGATAATAGTACAGATTCAGACATTCCAGCGCCGATGCCTGATTAAAAATCTCTTTGGAGATGCTGTTGTCATCGGATAAATCCATCTCATAAGTCTGTCCTGAGAGACTGAATGTGTCCGTTCCCCCATGTGTATCTTTGATATAGGGATAATCCGTCACATCGTAGGTGTAGGCACAGCTCACCTTTGCCACATAATTACCGGTGCTGTCGTCGATGTCGATTCTCAGGTCCCTGCTGGTGATATGGATCTTGCTGCTGTCCACCTCCGCAGGAGAATGGGAAATGGCAGGAACGCTGGTAGCCGAGGGATCGGGGGTGGCTCCCGGCGCTCCTCCGCCCAAAGCCGCGCTCTCATACTCGGTCCACTTCGCCGCCACTTCGCCCATGATCCCTCTCAGCGCGTCGGCATCCATCCCGGCATATCCCACATAGGCCGCAGCATGTTCCTGGGTAGGAGGCTCATAGATCAGAGTACTGACCTGGGAGGCTTCGCTGCCATGAGGATATACATCTATGCGCACATCATACAACTCCTCCTGATACTGCATATGTGATATTTCAAATTTTAGATATCCGCCGGGCACACCCTCATAATAGCTGCCCAGGCCCCCATTCAGATGATAGCCGCTGCCGGACACATTGGGATCATAAGAGACAAACTGGTCATATATTTCCTGCACCGAATACGCCTTGAAATTCTCCATCACGGTCTGAGCGGCGGCAGTGGTCTGCTGACGCTCTCTGGACCGGGCATTGTACCGGGCGGAATAGACGAAGGACTGCAGCACGGCCAGGATGACGATGGAGAGGATCGCAATGGCCGCCACCACCTCCACCAGAGACATCCCCACATTATTCCGTTTTGTACTGCCCCACATCTCTTTCATGGAAATACTTCCCTCTCTGCTCCGCTGTCTTTCAAGTCAACTCTGTACAGATTCTCTACTGTTCGGACCGGACGGCCCCGGCTTCCCCGCCTTCTTCGGCCCCTTCCCCGTTTTCAGCAGATTCCTCGCTGCTGTCATCGGCTTCCTCCCCGGAAACCGTAACCTTTCCAAATATATTATCCGTTCCGGCGATATAAGGTATCATGTCCGGCGCAGCATATTCTTTGCCCGTGCCCTGTACGCTGTAAAATACCAGATCTATATGACCGGACAGATTGGGATTCTCCGCATCCCCCTTGGAGTAGACCACATTCTGGATTCCGATCCGATTACTGCTGTCGTAAATGGTCTGAATCATACGCTTCAATCCCGCATAACTCACCTCGTTCACATAGGCGGCGTCCAGATTGCGGAACTGGATGGCCTGACTGTACTTCTCGTTACCGGCTGCGGACACAGTCTCCGCCGGGACCTCGTGAATCACATCCCCCTTCTGCATGTTCACTGTCAAAAATGCCGCGCCGCTCTCCCTCTGCATCTCCACCGCCAGCATAATGGCGTCTTCCTCCCGGGCGTCCGCAGGGTATACCGCCAGCAGTTCGTCCAGCATCTGCTCCAGCAGCCGGGTATCCGCCAGATATTCCTCACGGTGGTCATAGTATTCCTTGAGTTGGCTTACCCTCTGGGCCAGGATCAGATTGGAGGTGTTGATGGCCTCCGCTTCCGTATTCAGTTTCTGATAAACAAACACATATACCAATATCAACAGCAAAGCTCCGAACGCCCCCACATACAACAGGAGATTTTTGTCTCCGCCGGTCTTTTTTTGCTGCTTCTTAGCCATCTATTCCACCTGCCCTTCCGCCTGCGTCCCATTGTTTTCTCCCTGCGACTGATTTTCCAGCTGGAAGGTCAATTCCTGTCCCGGCAGATAACCGTTGGGATAATAAGTGCAGGACACGGTAAATTCCACATAACGGCGCAGCTCCGCCTCATCTTGGTCCGTATCCTCTTCGTCTGCCTCCTCCTGCACCTCCTGTATGCTGTCCACCGCCACATACTGCAGGCTGGAAAAGTTCCGAAGGTTCTGGATGATGCCCGCCGCCGTATCCTTATCGGCGGTTAGCCGTAGTATCATTGGAAGAAAACTCCATTACAGACACATCCGCAGGAAGTTTTTCTTCCAGTTCATTGATGAAATTCAGTATGTTGTCATTGGGGCGATTGGTCATCAGATGTCCAATCAATGCGCTCTCATACAGAGATTGCATGGCGGTATATTTCTGATAAATCTGTTCCGCCGGTATATACGTGCTCTCCAGCCCCTGCAGGCGCTTCTGCTCCTCCTTGGCCTCCTGATAGGCGATATAGCCATTGGCCGTCAGGGCAGCGGACGCCACCACAAAGAATATGCCCAGCAGTACCGTCAGGGAACCGCTGTTGGCCTCCTGTTTCTGTTTCTGCTGCTTGTCGCTGCTGAGAAAGTTCACCGGAGCCATGGAAGCGCCGATGCAGGCCACATAGTTGAAAAGATCGCCGTCCCCCATGCCGGGATGCCATACAATGCCCTCCAGCTTGCGGAACACATTGGTCTTGATACCGAGTTCATTGGTAAGCAGCTTGGACAGGCCGCTCATATCGCCGCCCATTCCCATGATATAAGCCTGCTCAATATGCTCCGGGTTGCGGGAATTATAAAAATCCACCACCCGGGAAACGCTGTTGATCAGGGGAGCCAGGGTGCGTGTCACATTGATCCGGGCCTGCGTCACTTCCATGTCATCATCCTGCTCCAGATCCGGTTCCACTATCCGGGTGTCCAGATCCAGCGCCACCTTGATACAGCACCGGCGCTTAATCAACTCCCAGGCATCCTGATCATCCATCACATCAAAGGCCGAGTTCACTGCCACCTCATGAATGGCCTCCTCAATACCGTAATTGACGCTTCTCTGAAGCATCATATTGTTGTCCTTGACCACCGTAATGATGGTCTGATTCTCTTCTATTTTCAGGATCATGGAAGGAGTCTTGCTGGCCTCCTTCTTCACCGCCTGATAGATACTGTTGCCTACGAAATCCAGATCTATCAGCGTCAGACCGCAGCTTTGGGCTAATGCCTCATAGCTGGCCACCAGTACTTTCTCCGCCGCCACCAGCAGTACCCGGGTCTTACCTGCATTGTCCCCCTCCCTGATGGTCTCCAGCACCACATGGGACACCTCGTGATCCCCCAGGTCAATGGGAAAGTAATCCTTTAAATTCGCCTTGATCATGGTCTCCATCATATTGGGTTTCACAGGAGGCAGCATCACCTCTCTGTTGATAATCTTGCTGGAGGCCACCGTAAAAATTACTTTTTTAGTCTTGATCTTATTGCGGAACAGGGCTTCCTTAATGGCGGTGCGCAGTCCCGCGCTCTCCTTCAGGTAGCCGTCCTCTATCACATTAAGCGGAGTGGGCACCATGGCAAACCGATACACCCTGGGCGTCTTCGCCTTATAATCCATCTCACATATCTTGATAAAACTATATCCAACCTCAATACTGACAACTTTAGCCATCTATTAGTATCTCCCTATCCTGTTCACGGAGTCCCGCAAAATCCGATAAACCCCGTCCGGTCAACCCAGACCTGCAAAAGATAAATACCAGGCTATCATCTGCTCCCCCCATATGGCGGAGACGGCGATACCCATGGCCAGATATGGTCCCATGGCCAGCACACGGCCTTCGCCTGCGATCTTCATACGGCAGACATGAATCACGGAACCCAATATGCAGCCCAGCAGAAAACCCAGCAAATTCAGTTTCCAGCCGAGCAATAATCCGGTGACGGCCATCAGCTTCACATCGCCGCCCCCGATGCCCCGTCCTTTTGTTACAAGGTAAATCAGCAATAAAGGAATGCTAACCGAGAGGAGGCCGATCCCATAAGAAAGCCAATGTGACAGGTCCGTCACTATGCGGATCAGCCCCAGGGTTAGTATGAAGATATTGATCCCAAGAGGGATCTCATACGTTCTGAAATCAATGACGCTGAGTGTAAGCAGCGCACTGAACAGCAGACAATAGAGTAGGGAATCTATGCTGCATCCATACCTCCAGAATACCAGGAGGTACAACCCTCCGTTCAGCGCCTCCATCAGGGGGTACTGAACGGAGATCTTGCTGCCGCATTTGCGGCACTTGCCCCTGAGCACCAGGTAACTGAAAAGGGGAACTAGGTCGTACCATTTCAGCTGATACCCACAACTCATGCAGCGGGACCGGGTGGTTGCTATATTCTCTTTTTTAGGTATTCGGTAGATACAAACGTTTAAGAAACTACCGATGATGATTCCGTAGAGGAATACCAGTATGTAGAGGAATATTGTCTGAGGCATACCTTTTTCCTTATACTACTAACGTCCCAGAGCTGTTGATAACTTAGTTCCATTTGTTCCATCCGTATCAGTTGTTATCGTCCAGCCAGTATTTGTAAATGTAATAACCCATGCCTTATATTCTGTACTCTTCATTTTAGGTAATGTAGGCATTCCCGCATCCGTCAATGCAGCCACTATTGAAGCATCCGCCGTTACGGTTCCACTGGTTGCCGTAATCGTACCAGTGCCGGGAGTTACTGTATTCGGGTCAGCATTATAAATCTCAACCGCATGAACCATGGTATTAATACTATCAAGGTCTGCAGACTGGCGGGATCTCTCCACATATTTCAAATACTGGGGAGCCAGTACGCCAATTAACACTGCCATAATGGCGATAACAATGATTAACTCCACCAGAGAGAAACCATTATTGTCAATTCTCTTTTTGTTCTTCATAATAAACCTCTCCTTTACTATATATAATTTTTATCTTATTCACCCGGTCCCTACACGCAGGTGGATAATTCATTTTATATGCTGTCCAAAGCCTCATACATGGACAGCATGGGCGCCATGCATGCTGCGATCAGTACCAGCACAATTCCTGCCAGCACCACTATAATCATGGGTTCCATGGCGGCCATCACCGTAGCAACCGCCATCTCCACTTCTTCCTCGTAATAATCTGCCAATTTATCCAACATCTCCTCCGTGTTACCGGATTCCTCACCGATGCGGATCATATGGTAAGCCATGGGAGGAAACAAACCGCATCTCTGCAGGGGCACGGATAAGGGCTGTCCTATGACTACCTCATCCTTAGCCATCTCCAATGCTTCTTTAAAATAGACATTGGTCATGGTGCGTGATACAATCTCCACCGCCTCTACCAGAGGCACACCGGAACCCATCAGTGTACTCAGAGTACGGGCCATTTGAGCCGATGCTGTCTTAACTACCAGATTTTTTATGGGTTTTATGCTGAGTGCCAGCTTGCCAAAAAAATGTTTACCTTCGTTCGTATGGCTGAACTGCATGACCGCAGCCACAATTACCACAACGCAGGGCCCAAGGATAAACCATCTATTGATAATGAAATTGCTAAGGGCCTGCACCGCCTTGGTGATGCCCGGCAACTCCGTACCCATCTGGTCAAACATGACCACATAGGAAGGAATAACCTTCACCAGCATAACAATTACAACAATAATTGCCACGATGATCACCACGATAGGATACATCATGGCTTTCTTTACCAGGGACTTGGTCTTGTTGGAACGTTCAAACTGCACTGCCATACGTTCCAGAGATTTATCCAGACTACCGGAAGCCTCGCCCGCCGCCACCATATTTACCATCAGATCCGGAAACACCTTGGGGTGCTCCGCGATGGCACTGGCCAGGGTCTCTCCCTTCTCGGCGCTGATCCGCACCTCGTTGATGGCCTTTTGCAGTTTTTTGTTCTCCGTGGCCTCGGTCAGCATCCGCAGAGCATCCAATATGGTTACACCGGCCCGGATCATGCTCACAAACTGGCGGCAGAACACGCTGAGATCCCTGGCCTTGGGCTTGCCCCCGATCTCAATGTTGAGATCTCTGGTGAGCAGACTCTGCTCTTTCAGACTCATAATGGTCATGCCCCGGCTCTTCAGATCGGATCGTGCCTTTTCCATATTGTCGGCTTCTATACTGCCCTTGACCGGCTTCCCGGCCGCATCTATCGCTTCATATCCGTAGCTTACCATCTATTTCTCCCAGTCAAATCCTGCTCGGTACAACCATATGTCAAAAACCCGGCCCGGGCATAGAACCCCTCCAACAAATTCTGCCCGCAAATAAAGTTTCGCCCTGTCGAATTAAACAATACGGTATTCCAGTAAAATACAAGATGGTGGGGATACTCTACGGCACCGCCACTATCACTTGCATTTCATATCTTTTTTGTCGGAATAAAAAGAATTCAGGACTATCTACCTATATGTAACTTCTACTGTAGTTATACTCCACTTTGCCCAAAAAGTCAACTGCTCTTGACATTCTTTTGGGTAAAATTATCCTATTAGCAATCGTTCTGAACAGTGTTTTTGTTATATTCTAATATCAGCCGTTTTGTAAGTATGCGCAGCGGTTGCGCCGGAGGAATACATAAAGGGCGGAAAATTCCGCCCTTTAGATTCTAATTATTTTGCGCCGGTAATCTGTTCTCTGAGACGCTGGTTTTCCAGCGTCAGCAGTTCCAACTGCCGGGCTAATTGACTGTTCCTCTCCTCCAGTTGCTGTTGCTCATGAATCAGTTCGTTTTTTTCCTTCTCCAGCTGCTCTTGCTCATGAATCAGTTCGTTTTTTTCCTTCTCCAGCTGTTTATTCGCATTTTTTTGTTGCTGTAACTCCCTGAACGCCATATCCCGTTCTCCCAGCACAGTATTGATTTCTCTCACATGTTTCTCCCTTGCCTTGCATTGTTCACGGATGGCTTCGTCCGCCGTTAATTCATAAATGGTTTCAACTGCGTCTTTCATTACCGAACTCTGTTCCGCTAACATTTTCAGTTCCTCCCATGTGGCAGCCTTAAAGAGGGATGCCCAGTAGTCAATTTTCCACTCCCTGTCCTCCCGTGTCGCCAGATCTGTTTGATTTAAGTCTACCACACTCAGCACAAATTTGTCAGTAAAAATATGATGATTTTTTTCGTTCATCATTTTGTATGTGGCATAAAATTCCGGGTATTCAGGAAACAGCGTAAAATCAAGAAAACCAATATGTATTACCGGCTTTACTTGAATATAATCCTCACCTCTGGATAATTGGTCAAAGCTGCGGCTTAAGTATGTTATGGCTCTCTCAGGCCAGTTCAAATAATTTATAACCTGCATCTCCAGATTTATCAGGGTTTGATTATTCAGCAGCACATTAATGTCCAGAACAAATATCTTGCTGTCAAAATCTTCCGTGAGCGTCTCCCCCAATATGATTGGATTTCGAATCTCAACCCTCTGCACTTCTTCTGGCCGCAGATGCAGCAAGGAACAGATTAAATGCTTCAACACATTTCCGTTTTTCTGCAGCAGGGCCTTAAACATATAGTCGTTGGTAAGGGGATGGGGCAGCGCTCCTGTGGCTTGCATATAAGAGGGCTTTCCTTCCCGGGACGCAGATACTGCCATGGTATTTTCCTCCGTTTTTCAGAATGAGACATGTAATAGTGTAAAAAGCAAACAAAAAAAGAGAAAACCCGGGCCCGGCATCCAAAGATGCTGGTCCGATGTTTTCTCTATCCTCTTAAAAATTATTGTAATGCATCCCCCTGAAGCTGTCAAGAAAAAAATGCTGCCCTGCGGCGGTCCTCCAGCAGCAGCCGGCGGAAATCCTCCGGCGGCATGGGCTTGGCATAATAATAGCCCTGCACCTGATCGCAGCCCATCCGCTTCAGCAGTTCCACCTGATCCCGGGTTTCCACCCCTTCGGCGATCAGCCCCAGCTTCAACTGATCCGCCATTGTGATCACATGCTTCAGAATCAGCTGCCCCTTGTCCGACACCATCATATTTTCCATAAACTTACGATCCAGTTTCAGCATATCAAAAGGGGTCTCCAACAGGATATTCAGGGAAGAATAGCCGCTGCCGAAATCGTCCATCAACAGCTTGAAACCCTGCTCTTTCATCTCCCTGGCCGCCTGGCTCACATGTTCCTCCATGGTCTCTGTGATCTCCAGTTCCAACAGCTGCTTGCGGATCCCATATTCCTCCACAATGCCTTCCAATACCCCTATGAACTCCCGGTCCTGCAGATGCCGCCTGGACAGGTTCACCGATATGGGGCAGTCCTCCACCCCTGCCTCCCGGCACAGCCCCAGGAATTCTGCCGCTTTTCTCCAGATATAATAGTCTACCTTTGTGACCAGCCCATCCTCCTCAATCACCGGCAGAAACTCCATGGGGTAGATCATTCCCCTTCTGGGATGCTGCCAGCGCACCAGCGCCTCCGCCCCCACGATCCGGTTTCGGGAGATACTGTACTTGGGCTGCAAGTACATCTGTAACTGCCCCTCCCTGATAGCCAAATCAATATTTTCTTCCACGAATTTGCGATTGTACAGAGAGGTTTTGAATTGCTCCTGATAAAAAACTACCTGGGAAAGCAGACTGTTCTTGGCGGCTTTTCGGGCCATGGCCGCCCGGTCCTCCATCCGGCGCAGTTCCATGGCTCCGTCCTCCACCAGGTATACGCCGCAGGAATATTGGAGTTTCACGGCTTTGTACATTGCCAGTTCACGCTCTGTCCTGGCGATCTGTTCATACAGTTCCGTTACATCGTCGTATTCCGTCACAATCTGAAACACATCACTGCGAAGATTGAGAAAATACTGTCTGTGGTTACACAATTCCTTCAGTTTTTCGCGGATCCAGTAGAGCACCTCGTCCCCGAACTGCTCTCCGTACAGGTCGTTGATAATCTTAAACCGGCGGATGTCAAACTGGATAAAGGCTACCTTACGCTCCGTTTCATTCAGAAGCGCCCTCACATTTCTTCGAAAACGCTGCCGGCGGGTCATGTTTTTGACCATGGCCTGGATCTCCTCGTCCTCCGTGATGTCGACCTCCTCCAGATCCACACATAAAAGTTCCCCCGCATACTCCTCCAGCATCTTTTCCAGAATCTCTATACCGGTAAAAAAGGCCCTGGGGCATTTTTTCAGGATCAGGCCCTCCTGGCGGATCACCGCCATGTCCTCCGGCTTGGAAATATCCTTGCCCAGAATATCCTGGCAGAATATATCCCCCTGCATCTTCTCCCGAAAAGTCCTTATGTATTCCTCGGTCTTGCGGTTACCGTAGGTCTCCAGTTCCTTGTTCTGAGGATCGGCAAATCCAAAAGCCAGTCCCAGCACCAGCAGCCCCCCTGTGATACAGCCGCAGGTGGTCCCCTGCCGCATACCGCCTCCGAAACAGGTACTGATCTTGAAAGCTGTCTTGAGATCCAGACCGAAATCTCCCGCAAACGCCCCCAGGAGCGCCTGGGAACAATGATATTTTTTCTTCAGAAGTTCCATGGCTTTTTCCTTGTGTGTCATATGGCCACCTCCGGTTTCCCCCTGATCATTCGCCGCAGGGGATTATCTTTTCAGATATAAAGAGTATATCATTATCTTTTTGTGGGTTCAAACAATATTTCACAAAAACGAAGCAAGGTTTTTTCTTGCATATTTTGTCTGATTAGTATATTCTATGGGGTAAAGAAATGAATTGGCGATACAATTTCATAATAAAATACGAAAGGAGTTTGGCGGATATGACAAGGCAGGAAGTGACAGGTAACTATATTATCAATATGGAACGAGAACGTGTCAGGCGCGGCTACACACAGCCCCAGATGGCGAAACACATGGGGATCTCCACATCGGGCTACAAGAAGATTGTGGCGGGGGAAACCAGCAAGATCGACCTCTATGCCGCCTACCAGCTTTACAAGTTCACAGGTAAATTTATCTTTGAACTCTGCGGCGAGGAAAGCGCGGACCTGGAACTTTTTCAGAGCCTGCGAAGCCTGTCGCCCTCCCAGAAGGCATTTGTAAGCGACATCATCCGATTTGAACAGAACTTTCAGGAAAAGGAAATGGACTCGGGCGAATATATCAGCGTGCTGGTGCCCTCCGGCAGCCTGGAGGACGGGATGATCTGGGATTCCGCCAATGTAATCAAGGTCAGAGCCTCCTCTTACCTGCAGAAGTTCGGACGGGATCTGCACTGCGGCGTGCTGATCACCTCCCGCAATCTGCAGCCTGTGTACCAGGAGGGAGACATCCTGCTGTTGAACAAACGTCCGCCCAGGGAAGGAGATACCGTTATTCTGGTCAACCGGGAGGATGGCCGCGCCTATCTGCGCAAGTTCCGAAGCGGCAGCCCGGCCCGCCTGGTTCCTGTCAACGAATACGGTATGACTTTTGAAGTGGACTGGGACAACGCCGCCGAAATGGACAAATGGATCAAATTCGGCTGTGTATTGACAAAAATGAGAGTCACAGACATCGGTCAAAACGGCGATGAATAAAAATATGGACAAGCCCTGCGGAATATGATACTCTACATGAGGTAAATATTTTTTTCACACAGGATCGGGGCTCAAATGAAACTGAAAAAGAACATCAATGTGCAGGCTTTTCTTGAAACTGTCAAAAAATGTGACGGCAATGTATATTTTAAGACCATAGAAGGGGATCAGTTGAACCTGAAATCCCTGTTGTCGCAATATATCCTGGTCTCCATTATAGAGAACCGTGAATTGATAAGAAACGGTATCATAGAATACTCCATGGAAGCGGACGCCCCCATGCTGGCCCAATTCCTGGAGTAATCCCCAAAAAGAGCCGCAGCCGGGCGGTCTATTTCTACAAGACCCGGCTACAGCCCTTTATATTCTCTATTAGTCTATGCTTTCCCAATCACCAGATCAGGCTTTCCGTCTGCGTACAGACCTGATTTGATTTCCTCCAGCTTCTCCGCTATGCGGCTTTTGACCAGTTCCGCCAGCTGCTGCTTGGTCAGGCTGCCGTATTCCTCATAAAAAATGGCCTTCAGAAAGTGTACCTGGGTAATCACTTTCTCAAAGGTATTGCTGTTCATGGCTTTATAGGAATCATAAATTACCACCGGCACCATGGGACCTTTGCTCCGCAGGCTGCAGCTGAAGCATCCGCTTTGAAACTGCTGCAGTTCATTGTGATTATTGGTATAACCGCCCTCCGGAAAGATCAGAAAATCCCGTCCACTCTGCACGGCCTCCGTAACCCGGTGGATGCTGCGCACCTTTTCCCGAGGATCTGTCAAGTCGATATCCACACCCTCCAGGAGCCTGCACACCTGTCTGCTCAACAGCCGATTGGCCTGTTTTTTCTCCCACAGTACACCGCAGGGCCTTTTCAGCGCCAGCAAAATGCCAAGCGCGTCATATTTGCCCTGATGATTGGAGTAAAAAATGACGCCCTTGTCTTTGGGGATATTCTCCATCCCATATACTCTGGTGGCCGTGCGGCTGCATCTCCGCATATGATTGATCATCCTGCATGCCAGCCGGAACCGCTGCACAGAGGAATACTTTTCCCTGTGACGAATGGCATAATTGGCCACAGGAACCGAAAACAGCGCGTACAGGCCATTGACAGCCACCACCCATTTAAACCTTAAATTCAGCAAACCTTTCTCCTCGAATTCCCCAAACAACTGCAAAACCGCAACATCCAATCCCCTCTTGTTCATCATACTATGTTTTGTTGCTTTTTTCCAGCTTTATTTGATGTATAATCTTGGCAGATTTGCATTATTGATCCTGTTTCCCGGATTCAAAAAAACTGCTGAGATTCTCCAGACAGCGGTATAAAATCTCCATCTCCTGTTCGTTTAAGTCCTTCACAATGGCCTTAATCATCTTTTTGTGAAAATCCCGATGATGGTAAAATGCTTTCCTTCCATTGTCTGTCAGGGTCACATACACCACCCGCTTGTCCTTCTGGCTGCGCTCCCTGCAAATATATCCCTTTTTTTCCAGGCCGTTCATATTGATGGTCAGGGTGCTCACGGTAACATGCAGTTTCTGGGCGATCACGGACATATTGCGGGGGGCCTCAATACCGATGGCTTCTATAATATGCATGTCATTGTTGGTGATATCCTTAAATTCCTCCGTAATAACCGCCTCGCCTTCCATGTCCATCACATGGTTGAACAGATTCACCAGCAGTTCATTCAGAGAACGTTTCCTGTTCTGCGCCATCTTTCCGCCTGCACCTTCTTTCCCACTTCATGTCCCCTTGTTGCCCTTAGGGTTTCGTCTATCTTAATATACCAACTTTCAGGTAAAAGTCAACCGTCCCATTACCATTTTATAACACATGCCCCATAGGTAAGTCCTGCTCCAAAGCCCGACAGCACCAGCGTCATCCCTTCCCGCAGCCGGCCTTCACGGTTCAGTTCGTCCAAAAGCACCGGAATGGCGGCGGAGGACATATTGCCCACCCGCTCCAGATTGGTGGGAAATCGGTCCATCCCCACATCCAGGCGTTTGGCTATGCCTTCAATGATGCGTCTGTTGGCCTGATGAAGCACATACAGATCCACATCCGCCGGGGCAATCCCCGTCTGACCCAATACCTCCGAGATACAGGCCGGAATCTGACGCACGGCAAAGGCGAATACCTCCCTGCCATCCATCTGTACATAATGAGACTGGCCCGGCACGAATACATAGGGATTCCGCAGTTCCCTGCCGTTGCATTGAAGGACCCCGCCCCTGGCGCCGTCTGAATGCTGGGCCAGTCCCAGGATGCCCGGCTGCCCGGAGCGTTCCACCAGCACGGCTCCGGCCCCGTCCCCAAACAGGACACAGGTGCCTCTGTCGGTCCAGTCAATGATCTTGGACAGCACTTCACTGCCCACAATCAGGGCATTGTTGTAGATTCCCGCCTGGATATAAGCCCAGGCAGTGTGCAGCGCAAACAGGAATCCTGCGCAGGCGGCATTCAGGTCAAAGGCCGCCGCGCCTGTGGCGCCCAGCAGATTCTGCACCTGACAGGCAGCGCAGGGGATGCCCTGTTCCGGTGTGCAGGTAGCCACCAGGAGCAGTTCCACATCCATAGCCTCTCTGCCCGCGTTTTCCAATGCTTTTCTGCAGGCCTGCGCCGCCAGAGATACCACCGTCTCCCCTGTGGAGATATGCCTGCTTCCGATGCCGGTGCGCTCCCTGATCCATTCATCCGAAGTCTCCACCATCTGCGCCAGATCCTCATTGGTTACAATCTTTGCGGGCAGAGCGCTTCCTGTTCCGATTATTTTTACTGACATATGCTCCTCCGATTTGTTAAAAGTTCTTTTCCGCATCCCTTAAAACCTGCGGAACCGCTGGTATCGCTGGGCCGCCAGTTCCTCACCGCTCATGCCCTGGCAGCGCTTTAAAAAGTCTACGATCTGTTCTTTCATGTAGCCGCCGATGGCCGATACCGTGGTATTGTCCGCTCCGCCAAACTCAGGAATGATTTTCTCAATGATGTTCAGCTGCTTTAAATCCTGGGCCGTGATGTGCATGACCTCGCTGGCCTCCCTGGCCCTGGAAGCATCCTTCCACAGGATGGATGCAAAGCCTTCCGGGGACAAAACGGAGTAGGTGGCGTTCTCCATCATCCACACCTCATTCCCAACCGCAGTGGCCAAAGCGCCGCCGCTGCCGCCCTCACCGATAAAAATACACAGTACAGGTACTTTCAGCGCCGCCATCTCCTTCAGATTTCTGGCAATGGCCTCACCCTGGCCTCTCTCCTCCGCCTCAATGCCGCAGAAGGCGCCGGCAGTATTGACAAAACTGATGATGGGCCTGTTGAATTTCTCCGCCTGCTTCATCAACCGCAGGGCCTTGCGGTATCCCTCGGGCATGGGCATGCCGAAATTCCTCCTCTGGCATTCCCGGATTTCCTTGCCCTTATGTTCCGCAATCACCGTCACAGGCTGTCCGTCCAGAAACGCCAGACCGCCCATAATGGCCGGGTCATCCCGAAAAGTCCTGTCCCCATGGGATTCCACAAAAAAGTCAAAAATATGTTCCATATAGTCGCAGGCCTGGGGCCGCTCCACCTTGCGCACGGCCTTCACCTTCTCCCAGGCGCCTGCGGGCTTCATGTTCCAGGTCTGCTCCTTCAGCACTTCGTTCAGCACGAAATGAAATTCCTTCCCTTTTGTGAAATCAGCGTACTCCCCTTCCCTGCCCTGATGGGATTTGATCAGGAAATACAGCGTCTTCTTCAAGTTTTCCCGCTTCACGATTCCGTCTATGACGCCGTGCTCCACCAGGAATTCCGCTGTCTGGAAGCCCTCCGGCAGCTCCTGCCCGATGGTCTGGCGGTTATGCAAGCTTGGGGGTTTGCGTATAAAGGGAATATTGTTTGGGAAAAAATCCGCAAGGATGGTGCGCCTGACGGACGGGGCGTTGGCTTCTATTTCCGCAATGTGACGGAAATCCTGCTTTTTGGCATCCGGGGGAACCATAACCGAACCCTCCCCCCTGCAAGGTCGCAGGTCAATTTGATTCGCGCACAGAAGCGGGAGCACTCACGGAAACCGGATGAAATTATTCCGATTATCGAGCGCTGCTCTCCGGGTCCCTTCATTGAGCTGTTTGCACGCGGAGAACGCGACGGCTGGGCGATGTGGGGCAATCAGGCAACAGGCGACTATGAACCGACATGGAGCACCTATAAAAACCACACGCAGAAAAGTATCGAACGATTATAGAAGGCAGGGCGGACATCCACCCTGCCTTCTGTCTTATTATTTCTCT
>OFGE01000909.1_pt1 | contig 29959 bp, 21 predicted proteins | sample 1521681 | NCBI WGS metagenome assembly OFGE01 (sample SAMEA3504093, study PRJEB24116) | mouse gut metagenome | biome: mouse gut; feature: mouse-associated habitat; material: faeces | place: Denmark | collected 2011
CGGCCCCGATGATGTTATGTTTGGTGATGGCCCGTTATTTCACTTCCCATGTGTTGCCCGCGAGCACCATGTCGCGCAGCGTGGCATGGCCTTTGCGTGTGCGCACGTCAGCTATCTGTGCTTCGAGGGTGTCGGTGTAGGTGGGGGCTTCGACATCGCGTATCACACCCACGGCGAGAGGCAGGTCGGTGCCATCCATCATGGCGAGCTGCTGGTGCAGGAAGTTGGAGGGTGTGTGTGCGTCGTGCACCAGCACGTCGTCGAGCGTGTAACCGTCCTGACCGATGGTTACGGCTTTGAGCAGGAATCCGTCCTGCACGAGGCCGCGTTCGTTTTCAGGGCCGAATGTCATTTTCTGTCCGTGGCGCAGGTGTATCGTGCGTTCGGAGCGGTGCTCGCGGTCGGTCACGCTGCTGTGGATGCCGTTGTTGAAGATTACGCAGTTTTGCAGAATCTCTACGACCGATGTGCCTTTGTGGCGCGCGGCGGCCACGAGCACTTCCTGAGAAGTGGCGAGTTCCACGTCGATGCTGCGTGCAAAGAAGTTGCCGCGTGCGCCGAATGCGAGTTCGGCAGGGATGAACGGGTCCTCCACAGTGCCGTAAGGCGACGATTTCGACACAAATCCGCGCGGACTCGTAGGCGAATACTGCCCTTTTGTGAGACCGTAGATTTTATTGTTGAACAGCACTATGTTGATGTCGATATTGCGGCGCACGGCGTGGATGAAGTGGTTGCCTCCGATAGCGAGTCCGTCGCCGTCGCCGGAAATCTGCCATACGGTCATTTCGGGATTGGCGATTTTGAAGCCTGTGGCTATGGCGGCTGCGCGGCCGTGGATGGTGTGGAAGCCGTATGTGTTCATGTAATACGGCAGGCGCGAGCTGCATCCTATGCCGGAGATTACGGCGGTGCGGTGAGGCGGCACGCCGAGAGTGGCCATGGCTTTGTGCAGGGTGTTGAGGATGGCGTGGTCGCCGCATCCCGGGCACCAGCGCACGCTTTGCCCGTTCTTGTAGTCGGCTGCTGTGTATGTTTGGTTGTCCATGACTATTCGTTTACGATGTTTTTTACCCCTTCCACGAGTTCGCCCACGAGGAAAGGCTGTCCCTGTACTTTGTTGATGCGGCGTATGTTGATGTCCGGGAAATGGCACTGCAGCCAGTCGGCCATCATGCCGGAGTTGAGCTCGGCCACGATTACGCGCTTGTAGCGGCGCAGCACCTCGGCGGTGTTGGCCGGCAGGGGATTGATGTAGCGGAAATGGGCGAATGCCGTCGGCACGCCTGCGGCGCACAGTTCGTCGGCCGCGCTGTGCAGGTGGCCGCATGTGCCGCCCCAGCCCACGAGAAGCGTGTCGGCGTCGGTGTCGCACATGACTTCGAGGGCGGGAATGTCGCGGGCTATGCGCGCGATTTTTTCGCGGCGTGTTTCCACCATGCGCTCGTGGTTGGCAGGGTCGGTGGATATGGCCCCGCATTTGCAGTCTTTTTCGAGGCCGCCTATGCGGTGGGCTAGGCCGGGAGTGCCGGGCGTGGCCCAATAGCGTACGAGTGTCTCGGGGTCGCGGCTGTAAGGCTGCCATGTGCCTTCGGCCTTCATTGCTTCGGGCACGCGTGGCGGCGTGATTGCAGGATATTCGTCGGCCTCGGGCACACGCCATGCCGATGCTCCGTTGCCGATAAAGGCGTCGCTGAGCAGTATCACGGGTGTCATATGCTCGACAGCGATGCGGCATGCCTCGAATGCCATGTCGAAGCAGTCGGTGGGAGTGGCCGGGGCAACTACGGCCACGGGGCTTTCGCCGTTGCGGCCGTAAAGAGCCTGCATGAGGTCGGTCTGCTCTGTTTTGGTGGGCAGGCCGGTGGACGGGCCGCCGCGCTGCACATCGATTACCACAAGGGGGAGTTCGGCTATTACGGCCAGGCCTATGGCTTCGCTTTTGAGGGCAAGACCGGGGCCGGACGTGGACGTGACGGCCAGGTTTCCGGCAAATGATGCGCCTATGGCCGAGCACACGCCTGCTATTTCGTCCTCCATCTGCACGGCTTTTACGCCGAGGTCTTTACGTTTGGCAAGTTCGTGGAGGATGTCGGTGGCGGGGGTGATGGGGTAGGAGCCGAGAAAGAGTGGCAGTCCGCTTTTTTCCGATGCCATGATGAGTCCCCAGGCAGTTGCCGTGTTGCCGTTGATGTCAGTGTATATGCCTGGACGGGGTACTTCGCTTTCAATTCGGTAGGTGGGCACCGACGCATGCACGTTGTGTCCGTAGTCGAATCCGGCCCGGAGCACGCGTTTGTTGGCTTCGAAGATGGCCGGTTTCTTTGCAAACTTGCTGCCGAGGTGGGCGACTGCTTCCTCCAGCGGGCGGTCGAACAGCCAGCACACCAGGCCGAGGGCGAATATGTTGCGGCATTTCAGCATGCTCTTGTTGTCAAGGCCGCTGTCGGCGAGGGCGTCGCGTGTCATCTGTGTGACAGGCACCTGCAACAGGCAGTTTTCGTCAATACCGAGTTCGGCGAAGGCGTCGTCGGTGGCAAACTGCGCTTTGCGCAGGTCGGCGGGGCGGAAAGAGTCGATGTCGACTATCACGGTGCCGCCTCTGCGCAGGAAGCGTATGTTCTGTTTTAGTGCGGCGGGGTTCATGGCCACCAGCACGTCGCAGCTGTCGCCCGGAGTGTGTACGCCCACACCTACGCTCACCTGAAAACCGCTCACTCCGCTCAGCGACCCCTGCGGGGCGCGTATCTCGGCGGGATAGTCGGGAAAGGTGGATACGGTGCATCCGAGTGCGGCCGATACGTTGGTGAATATATTTCCGGCAAGCTGCATGCCGTCGCCGGAATCGCCGGAGAAGCGCACTACTACCTTGTCGAGGGTTTTGACCTGATGTTTTTCAGACATAAGATTGGTTTGTTCGTTTGCGTGGCAAAGCTACGAAAAAAGAGTGATACGCGCAACTCAATGTGCCATAAAAAAGCACGACGCCGGGCACTCACGTGCGCGGCGTCGCTTTCAATAAACAATATGCTCTGCCCGCGAGGGGCGGAGTTTTACTTCACAAGCTCCTTGCTCACCTCGGCGCCACGGCGCACGATGTAGATGTTGCCTGCTTCGGGCTGTGCCACACGCACGCCCTGGAGGGTGAAGTACTCGGCGGAAGCGGCGGCGTCAACCGTCACGTCCTCGATGCCCACAGTGCCGGTCTTGACGTCGAATTCGGTGGCGTGCGACGCGGTGTTTTCACCGTTCACTTTCACGGCAAGGGATGCTTTGTAGTCGGTTTCACCGGTAAGACCCGTCACAACCACTGTGCCTTTCAGCTTGTGGGTGGAAGTGAAATCTTCAGCTACGGGAGCCACTGCCGCTTCTTCCTCTGTCACAAGAGTGTGCTCGGTGTTCGTGCCGCTCTGCGTGCCCACTGTGAACGTCACCTCATAGGTGTTGCCCTCGCGGTGGTTGTTCACATGCAGCGTATAGTTGGCGCGAACCACAGTCTTGCCGGCAAGCACCTCATGGGTGATGCCCACGATTTCGGCAGGATTTACTACAGAGTAGGTTACTACTTCAGAGTCATAACCCTGACCGTTCTGCATGTAATACGAGAGTGTTCCTTCTTCCGTGAGTTCGATGCCGTCACCATTCGCGTAAGGCTGGAAGTCTTCGCTGACAGCATCTGCGCCCTTAGCTGTATATTTGTATAGAAGTATAAAGTCATTGGGCATGTTGAAGTCTACAATCACTTTTCCGCCTACAAGCTCTATTACCTTGTTCTTCTTGTCGCATGCGTTTGCTTTATCCGCAAAAGGCGCGATGTCAGGGTAAACGTTAAGGCGCATGATGGCAAGACCGCCCATATATTCTGCATCCTTTTCAGATTCTGCACGCAGTGTGTAAGAGCCGACTTTGTCGACAAGAACATCAATGCCGTTTTCAGTGGTCTCAATGATATAGTCTCCGTCTTCAAGACATGCTATGCTGTAAGAGAGCACGCGGCCGTTGGGGTTGTTTGCTCCGTTAAGGTGGGCTACCTCACCTACCATAACGGCATTTACGCGCGGGGTGAATGTGAGTTCGGCGGGTTTGAGGGTGGATTCCTCTTTTTTGTAGAATACGTTGAGACCCTCAAGTGCCACGGTTTCATTAGGTGTCAGAGTAAGGGTTACAGATGAACTTTCTCCGTCCCAGGTCTGAGTGCCTGTCTTGTAGAATTCCCCGACAAGATCCATTGCACCTGCACCTACTGCGGCTATTTTAGTAATAGTGTAGCCGGGTTCTGATGTAAAAGTCAAAGTCGTCGTGCCTGTATAGAAACGTATGCCATCATCCCAAAGACGGAAGCTGCCGCCTTCGAATTTCACTTTAATAATTCCTCCGGGGCCGACTGCTTCGTGGAAAGATAAATACGTATTGTCCCTTTTTGTCGTAAGGTCGAATTCCACGGCGTCCGATTCTTTGTCAGGGTCGAGTATATGTGCTTCGTAGGTGGCTTTGGCTTCGCGGAAGTTCTCCGTCGCTGCAATGGTGGCTGTGATGAGTGCGATGCCGGTTTTGTGCACGTCGTCCGGGGTTATTGCGCCTGTGGTTGGATTAATCGTGACAACATCGGGGTTCGACGAGGTGTAGGTCACCGCTCCGTCGCCAGCTGTCACTATTGCGCTGCGCCATACAATACCTGTGTTGATTTTGCCGTCTACGTGCTCGTATTCAAATGCTATTTCAGAGTCTTGACGGGCTTTGATTACAGTAGCCCTGAAAGTGGCGCTTCCGGCAAAATATTTGCTTTCAGCCCAAGATGCTGTTATGGTGGTCGTGCCTTGGGCTACGCCAACGACTTTCCCGTTTTCAATTTTGGCGATTGTTTCGTCGCCGCTTGTGTATGTCACGCCAGGAATATCGTCAGGAGTGAACACTGGTGCTACACTTTGCCCTACTTCCACTTCAATGTCCTCAAATGAAGCGTTGGCATCAACAGCTTCAGAGTCAAAACCATTGTAAGTTACCTTGCTTACCGATACAATTCCATTGCTCTTATGGCTTTGACAATCGAATGTCAAACGGTAGTAAAGGTTTTTGGCCGGGCTTGGAAGCGCCAATACCAAGTCACCTTTAACAAGATTCTCTGCGACTACCGTGCTTATTATTGAGGAGAAATTTGCGTCCTCAGATGTTTCAAGTTTTATCGAATTGACCTTTTCTGATGTAATAGCATCAATTGTTGCTGTTACATTCTCGATCGATTTTTCAATAGGAAATTTCGTACTGATGCTTGCTACAGAAGCGTTGCCTTTTCTGCCGCATTTCACATAACTCCAGAGATTGTTATTATTGTTGAAATTTTTAATCTCAAAAGTATTTCCGTCTACAGTGGTTTCCCAGGTTTCTGTATACGTACTTACTTTTTTACTGTTGTAACTTGTGCCGAACAGACAGGTGTAGAATGTTTCAGCCGCCTGTGCCGTAAATCCTCCCGCCACGCAGGCCGCAGCTGCGAGAGCGAATGAGAGTAAAAATTTTTTCATATTGTTTATTGATTGGTTTAAGAAAATTGCGCGTGGTTCAGAACATCGCGTCAAGTGGCGCGCCGCGCCGCTCGGATGCTACCGGGCGAACGCCGCACTATGCCGTGACGGATGCTGAAATACGAAAAAGCCATTTGTGGCTGCTATATATTGTTTATTGAAAGCGAAGCAGCGCTGCGCGAGGGCTGCCGTGCAAAAAAAATCGCACTCTCTGCGAGGCGGCGGTTTAAGCCTTACGCGGGAGTGCGGAATACGGATGGAAAAAGCACACAATGACTCATCGGAGCGGGTATCCGGCTAATCGAACGAATCGAAGCCACATACGGTCTCTTGAACGAGAGGTGCGCCGAGGATAAAGTGAGCTTGAGTTTCATGCTGCAAAGTTACGCCAAAATGGCGAGCGTATGCAACATTTTTTGTATTAAAATTTGTTAATTAACTATTGAACTAATTACCCGCGCATCATCGTAACCACGTAATAAACAGCAACTGAAAATCACGCCGCACGCAAAAAAGAAACAGGCGCATAGCGCCGGGCAGCCGCGGCAGCGGCAAGTCTCTATCATAGCCACGGGCAATGGCCGCATAGCGGTCGAAGCCCGTGGGCTTTACGGCACGCGGAAAAACAGAGCTGCGTAGCTGCGGCTCTACCACCCCACATTGCGAATCACCACAAATTGAAACGGTAGCCCACACAGGCATTGAAGCTAAGGTCGCTGTTGACAAACGCCTGCTTCTTATTGTAAATCAAACCTTGGTCGGCACGGCCTATCAACCCCGCGAACCATCGCTTGTTGTTCCACACAAAACTAATGGCCAGACGATTCGAAAGCGCCATGGAATTCGGCCGGCTGTTGCCCGTCACGAGACCCTTTTGCAAGCCGAGCACCGGCGATTCGCTTATACCTATCAGCCAATGGCGCCCGAGCACCCAGTTGTAGGCATAGCCGAGCTTGAAACAATAATTGTCGCTGTTCACATGATAGGCATAATTGTCCCACTCCTCCGGAAGCCTGTCGCGCATTTCAGGTGGCAGACTGCTGAAATCGAAATTATAGGAATTGTGGAAATAAGAGATGCCCGCAAAAAAAGAGCCCTGGCTGCGTAGCTGATAGCGGCCGAAATTGAACGCTGCCGACATCGAATAGCGTTTTTGGTTGAAAAACAGATACACATCGAACCCCTGCGTGTGGGTGTTGATGCCCTTGAACGGCAGACGCATGCGCTCCGAGTTGCGTTCGTCGCCGAAACGCGTTACGTACACATCGCCGTCGTTGTGTATGTTGTAATAGTCAAAAGCGAGCAGGCTGCAGTTGAACCCGAAGTTGAAGCGTTTGCGCAGGCGGTTCGGGCCGCCGAAATAGCGCGAGATGTTCATGTCGTAGCCCACCGTAAGAGCAAGGTACGACAGACTGAAACCGGCCGAAGTGGCCGGCTCGGAACGCATGAGTATGTGCAGGTCGTCGGGAAGGTCGAAATTGTAGAGGTCAATCCAGCTGTCGCTTTTAAGGCGCACGTTGAAGTTGGTGTATGTGCGCGACACATACAGCGAATCGTAACCGTTGAAGAATTTGTCGCCCCAACGGTACACATCCATGCAGAAACGCGGAAATTTGCCCCACGCCGCAATAGAGTCCACATCCAGCGACAATGCTCCGGCGTGCTGCGGTGCGGCCAAAGCCGCTCCCAGCACGCCGAGCAAAGCGATTATGCGGAAGACGCGTTTCAAGCTTTGAGCTGTTCGAGCATCTTATCCATAGCGGCTGCTACGCCATCGGCATCCTTACCGCCGGCCTGGGCGAAGCCCGGCTGACCGCCGCCGCCGCCCTTTATGGCCTTGGCCGCCTCGCGCACAATCTGCGACGCGTTCTTGCCCGAAGCCGACAACGCGGCATCGGTGAGCATAAGCGTGAGCAGGGGCTTGCCTGCCGGGTCTGCGGTGGCTGCGGCAAAAGCCACGGAAGCATCCGGAGCCACGGCGGAGCGCACGGCAAAAGCGATGTTCTTCACCATTTCCGGCGCTAATATGCCACGCAGCACGGCGATGCGCATTGAGCCGCAGTCCACGGCCTTGTCGAGCAGCGAAGCCGCCATGGCTTCCGCGCGTTCTTTCATGGCCGCTTCCACCTGGCGCCGGAGCTCGGCATTCTCCTCGATGCTGCGGCGCAGGGCTGCCAAAAGGTCGGGAGCGTTGTTGAAAAGAGCCGATACAGCCTGCAGCGTGTCGGCCACATGGTCGATATAGTCCTCCATCACAGCGCCGGTCACGGCCTCGATGCGGCGTATGCCTGCGGCCGTGGAACTCTCGCTGATGATGCGTATCATGCCTATGTTGCCCGTGTTGGCCACATGCGTGCCGCCGCACAGTTCCACGGAATCGCCGTAGCGCACCACGCGCACGTCCTCGCCGTATTTTTCGCCGAACAGAGCCATGGCTCCCATTTCGCGTGCTTCGGCGATGGGCACATGGCGGTGCTCGTCGAGAGCTATGGCCTGGCGGACGCGGTTGTTGGCGAGGTGTTCCACGCGGCGTATTTCTTCGGGGGTGAGTTTCTGGAAGTGGCTGAAGTCGAAGCGCAGCGAGTCGGGGCTGACGTAGCTGCCACGCTGTTCCACGTGCTCGCCGAGCACTTCGCGGAGCGCCTGGTGCAACAGGTGCGTGGCCGTGTGGTTGCGTTCCGTGGCCGTGCGGGCCTCGGTGTCGATGGCTGCTACAAATTCAGCGGCAGGGTTGGCGGGGAGTTTTTTGGCAAGATGCACTCCCACGCCGTTCTCGCGCTTGGTGTCGTAGATCTCCACCACCTCGCCGGTGGCGGTATCGGTGAGGGTGCCGCGGTCGCCGGTCTGTCCGCCCATCTCGGCGTAGAAAGGCGTGCGCGAGAGCACTATCTGATAATATTCGCGGCCCTTCTGACGCACATGGCGGTAGCGGAGCACGCGGGCGGGAGTGGACACTTCGTCGTAGCCGCAGAATTCCTGCTCGCCGCCGGCGAGTTCCACCCAGTCGGATGCCTCCACGGCGGCGGCATTGCGCGCGCGCTGTTTCTGGGCAGCCATTTCCGCGTCAAATTCCTCGCGGTCAAGGGTCATTCCCTGCTCTTTGAGGATGAGCAGCGTGAGGTCGAGCGGAAATCCGTATGTGTCGTATAGCACGAATGCCTGCTTGCCGGCAATCTGCGTGCGGCCTTCGGCGCGCGCTGCCGCAATGGCATCGTCGAGCAGGCGTATGCCGTTCTCGAGCGTGCGCAGGAAGGCGTCTTCCTCCTCCTTGATCACTTTCATTATGAGGTCGCGCTGCGATGCTATCTCGGGATATGCTTCGCCCATGCTCTCCACGAGAGTGTCGACGAGACGGTACATGAACGCCTGTTTCTGCTCCAGGAACGTGTAGGCATAACGCACCGCGCGGCGCAGGATGCGGCGTATCACATAACCCGCCTTGGCATTGCCGGGCAGCTGCGAGTCAGCTATGGAGAACGCTATCGTGCGCACATGGTCGGCTATCACGCGCATTGCCACATCGGTGCGGCGGTCGTCGCCATAACGCTTGCCGCTGAGGGCTGCGATGCGCGAAATCAGGGGAGTGAACACGTCGGTGTCGTAGTTCGACTGCTTGCCCTGCAACGCCATGCACAGGCGCTCGAAGCCCATGCCGGTGTCTATCACCTTTGCAGGCAGCGGTTCAAGGCTGCCGTCGGCCTTGCGGTTGTACTGCATGAACACGAGGTTCCATATCTCGATGACAAGGGGGTTGTCCTTGTTCACGAGCGACGCGCCGTCCACAGCCTCGCGTTCCGCCTCGGGACGCAGGTCGATGTGGATTTCGGAGCACGGACCGCACGGACCCGTGTCGCCCATTTCCCAGAAGTTGTCGTGTTTGTTGCCGTTGATGATGTGCGATTCAGGCAGGTGCTTGAACCATATTTCGGCAGCTTCGTCGTCGCGCGACAGACCCTCCTCGGCAGAGCCTTCGAACACCGTGGCATAAAGCCTTGCCGGGTCGAGGCCGAGCACATCCACAAGGTATTCCCACGCCCAGTCTATGGCCTCGCGCTTGAAATAGTCGCCGAAGCTCCAGTTGCCGAGCATCTCGAACATGGTGTGGTGGTAGGTGTCCATGCCCACCTCCTCGAGGTCGTTGTGCTTGCCGCTGACGCGCAGACACTTCTGCGAGTCGGCAACACGCGGATATTTTGGAGCCACAGCGCCAAGGATGATGTCCTTGAACTGGTTCATGCCCGCGTTGGTAAACATCAGCGTGGGGTCGTCTTTGATTACCATGGGCGCGGATGGCACGATGTGATGGCCTTTGGAACGGAAAAATTCCTTGAAAGATTCGCGTATTTCTTTAGCGGTAAGCATGTTGTGGTGCTATAGTATAATTATTATTGTGTATTTTCTTGTTTTCAGACTGCAAAATTACGGCATATTTCGTACTTTTGCAAGCGAAAACCAAGTCAATGAGCCAAAAAGCATTCTACCGCATGAACCCCGCCACGGGGCAGTACGAGCGTGTCTATCCCGGCGCGTGGCAGCGCATTGCGTCGTCGCTGCGCCATGGTGCGGTGGGCGCGGCCGTGGCCGTCGGGGCGGTGACAGCGCTTTACATCGCATTCGACTTCCCCAAGGAGCGCGTGCTGCGCGCCGAAAACGAGCGCCTGCAGCTCAGCGTCGACGAACTCGGCCGGCGAGCCGACGAAGCCATTGCCGTGATAGGCGACATCGCCGCGCGCGACGACAATTTCTACCGCGTGATGATGCAGGCCGAGCCGCTCGGGGCCGCCCGCCGCTATGCCGGGCTCGAACGCCGCCGCAACTACGAGCGCGCCGACTCGCTGGCCGACGTGGAACTCACGCGCGAACTCTCCGACAAAATCGACCTGCTGGAGCAGATGGTGGCTACACAGTCGCGCTCGTTCGACTTCCTGCGCGAACAAGCCGCCATGCAGCGCGACCGCAGCACCCACATCCCGGCCATACAGCCCATAAGCCAGAAAAGCCTGCGCGCCATGGCTTCGGGCTACGGCTACCGCCGCGACCCAGTCTACGGCACAGGCAAGTTCCACGAAGGCATGGACTTTTCGGCTCCCACCGGTACACCGGTGTATGCCACAGGCGACGGCCGCGTGCGCTCCGCCGACTGGAACAGCGGCTACGGCAACCTGATAGAGATCGACCACGGCTACAACTATGTGACACGCTACGCCCATCTCAGCAAAATGCTCGTGCGTCCCGGACAGACCGTGCGCCGAGGCGACCTCATAGGCCACGTTGGCAACACCGGCAAGAGCACCGGCTCACATCTGCACTACGAAGTGCGGCTCCACGGCGTGCCGCAGAATCCCGTGCACTATTATTTCTACGACCTCACACCCGAGCAGTACGACGAAATGATACGCCTGGCCGAGAACGCCGGCCATGTGATGGACTGACCGCCCTGCATATGGAAAACCTCGACAAGAAATACTACCGCATAGCCGAAGTGGCAGCCATCGTGGGCGTGCCGCAGTCGACACTGCGCTTTTGGGAGAGCCGCTTCCGGGGCGTAATCAAGCCACGGCGCAACGCGGGCGGAACGCGGTTCTACACGCCGGCCGACGTGGAGGCCGTGCGCATGGTTCATTATCTTGTGAAAGAACGCGGACTGAAAATCGACGCCGCCATAGCCGAACTGCTCAGAAACCGAGAAGGTGTGAGCCGGCGTTTCGACGCCATCGACCGGCTGCGGCGCATCCGCGACTCGTGCTGCTGCAGCAGGCACTCGACTCACGGCGCTGACAGGCCGTGCGGAATTGTTCCACGTGCAACAACTTTTCCGTTATATATTACGCAAAACACGTAGCGTCAATACCACGTTATGCCGTTCGACGTAGACGAGCGTTTGTCGTATTTAAGGTCGCTCAGCAGCGAGCTTTTCACCGCTATGTGGAAATTATAGCTTTTGTACGGCCCCACAGGCACGAAACTGGCCGACATCTGGAAGCAGTGCAGGTCGCGTGATATGTTGCAGTTCATGTAGGCAAGCCTGCCCGTGTCGAAATTGTACGACGCCGAAAACGAGAAATTCCAGTTCTGCGTAGGACGTATGCTGCCCGAGAAACTAAGGTTCTGCGTGATGCGGCCGTCATACTCCATTTTCTGCTTGTTGAAGGCTCCGTAGGAATAGTTCACGGAGTAATTCAGCGTGAGGCTCCACGGCACTTCCCATTTGGCATAGCCGTCGTTGCCCATTTCGAGCTCCTGCCCGTCGTCGTGGTTGTGGCCTCCGCGGCGGTCGTCGGATGTCTCGTCAAAGCCGTCGCTCTCGTCATCGCCTTTGTTATTGTCCTTCTTGTTGTCTTTTTTCTTCTTGAACGTGTCGTTGTTGAACGTGTAGCTGAACGACGTGCCGGTGTTGCGCAGGCGCCCAAGCCCCTTGCCGGAAGCTATGCGAAGTTTGTTGACACGCACCGGCGCTCCGGCATCGTTGAGGGCGTAGGTGTACACGTCCCACGTAGTGTTGAGGTTGAGGTTGAAGCCCTTGGTGAGGCGCAGCAGAATCGACGCGCTTATGTCGCTCCACCGCAGCGAATCGGCAGCCATATTATAGCTCTGCGATATGCTCAGATTCTCTATCAGGGATATTTTTTTCTCTCCGATGGAGTCGTTGCTGCTTTTCACCTTCATTTCGAGGTTGTTGGCGAGGTTGAAGCTCACCGTGCCCTGCTTGCCCTCGGAGGGCACGCCGAACAGGGCGTTAGGAAACATCGAGTAGCGGCGCGTGCGCTGTTCGCCCGTTTTAGGGTCGGCGTATTCATACTGCCCGTAGTAGCCGAAAAACGGCGCGCCATAGTCCGGCGCGGCCGAGAACGACACCGACGGAGTGAACACATGGCGTATCATCTTCACCTTCTTGCCAAGGAAGCCGAGAGGCTGGAAGAAACCATAGAGTTTGGTGTCGAGCGACACGCTGGCCCGCATGTCCCACACGTTGTAGAGGCTGTATGTGGTGTCGCATATCTCCATTCCAGCCACAGGGTCCCACTGGCGGCGCACCTTGCGGGTGTACATGCGGTCCTGCAGGTCGATGCTGGGGGTGATGTTAAGATAATTGAACATATTGAACGTGGCCGAAATGGGCACACGATGGTTCATGCCGTTACGCCAGTCTTTTATAAGGCTTTTTTTGAAAAACTGGTCCTGTTTGGCAGTAAGGGAGTTCTGGAACTGGCCGTTGTAGCTGATTTTGATTTTCTCATACCACCGCTCGGCACCCGCCGCACGCTTGCGCTTGAACGGCTGCGTCTGCGCCATCGTGATGGTAAGGTTCGGGAAACCCACGGTGAGCGTCGAGTCCTGCGTGCGCTGCGCCACGTTCATCGTGGCCGACACGCTCCACTTCGACTGCGGGAAGCGGTAAGTCATGTTGACCGTGGAACTCTTTGTGCTTTCCGTGAAGGAGTTGGAATAGTAGCTGTTGAGGTCGTTGCGCGAGTAGCCACTGGTGGTGAAGTTGACCGACGCCGAAAGGCTCATGTTCGGGTTGGCCTTCGAGTCCTGCGAATGGCTCCACAACACCTGGAAGTTCTTCTGCAGGCTGTAGTCGGGCGATCCTTTCTCGCCGTTTTTCGTAAGCAAGTAGGAGATGTTGAAATTGCCGTTGTACTTGTAGCGCTTGGCATAGGTGCTGCGCGCGCTGAGTCCCCACGAGCCTTTGGTGTATATTTCGCCCGTAAGGGCAAGGTCTATATTGTCGCTGATGGCGAAATAGTAGCCGCCGTCGCGCAGATAAAAGCCGCGGTTGTAGTCGTCGCCGAAAGTGGGCACTATCACGCCCGACGCATATTTTTCGCTGAACGGGAAGTAGCCGAACGGCACCGCGAGCGGAAGCGGAAGCCCGGCGAGCACCATATAGGCCGGACCGGTGATTACGTTCTTGCCCGGACGCACCTTGGCCTTGGTGAGCTGCATGTAAAAATGCGGGTCGTCGTGGTTGTCGCAGGTGGTGTAGCGTCCGTCCTTTATGTAGTAGCTGTCGTCCACGTCTTTTTTAGTGAGTCCGCCCGTCAGATAGCCTTCGCCCTGCTGCGTCACCACATTGGTGATTATGCCTTTCGAGGTCTTGAAGTTGTAGCGCATCGTCTTGGCCTCGTAGTCGGAACCCCCTTCGTGGAACACCGGCGTACCCTTGACTTCGCCGACGCTGTCGGCTCGCCCTACGGCATACACCGTGTTGTCGCCGAGATTCATCTCTATCTGCTCCGCATCGAGCTTTATGTCGCCATAGGTCACTGAGCTGTTGCCGTACATGAATGCCGAATCCCGCCGCAGGATAACCATGGAATCGGCCGATGAAAACACTACCGGGGCGTCCAAATCCACTTTCTTGCGCACGATGCGCGAAGCCGCAGGCGGCGTACGCTCCGGCAGCGGCGTACGCACTATCATGGATGAGTCCACCGGACGGCCGCGCAAGCTGCCTGCGCCTGCCGCCGACGCGGCCACGCTGTCGCGCGTCATCGCCGCGACAGGCTGCAACCCGTCCGTGTCGGTCCCCGGAACGGCATACACCGCCACAGCCGGACCGGCCACAAGAGCTGCCAAAAAGCCTATGGTAAAGCGTCGCATAAAGTGCATAATCGCCGCAAAATTACAAAAACTATTCGGCAATTATGCTATAGCATGCGATAAATTTAGCCCGCATGCTTTCTTTGAAACAGCTTATTTCAATACGTCGGCCACAGACGGCGTGGCCGGACGCGACGGCAGGCCGCATGCCCAAGGGATGTAGCGGACACAAGCCCATACCACGGCCGGCATCACGGCCAGCACCGTCAGCGATGCCGCCAGCGCCCCCATGCCTGACGAAGCACGGAGTGCATATATCAGCGGAAAATGCGTGACAAGCACCACTATGGAATAACGTCCGAGATACGACACGTACGGCAACCTGCCAATTAAGAACGATATGCCCCACACTACGGCAGCAGCCGCAACGAATCCAGCCAGAATGGAAAACGGAGAAAGCTCGAACACGAGCATACACCACGACACCTTGCCCGAAGGCATCGAAGCGCACACTACAGCCCCGACAACGCATGCTGCAGCAGCCATGCGCATGTTGCGCGGACTACGTTTTAAGGCGGCAATGCCGCAACTTCCTATCGTACGACCTGCAAAGAGGAAGGGCAGCATGGCTGCCGCCTGAAACAGGCCGCAACGCATCACCATCTTGCGTTCCACCTCGCCGAGTTGCGGAATGCAGGCCGAAAACCAGTACACTCCAAGCGAAGCGGCCAGAACTATAAGCGCAGCTATAGCTGCGCCATGCTGACGCATGGCGCGCAGGCCGTACATCATCAATGACCCGACAAACAAAGCGCGTAGAAACCACAGAGGAACATTCACGAACGAACTCCAGTATACGACCCAGCGCGCCGGGTCGCACAGGCGGCTGAGCGACCATTCTGTCCATGGCACGCAGTCGAGCAACATGCCGCCAAGCGGCCCGAACACAATAACCGGCACCACCAGCAGGCGGAATTTCCGGGCGGCGAATGCCGGAAAACTACCATAGCTCTTGAAAAAAAGACCTGAAAGAAGGAAATACAACGGCATGAGGGCCACATTCACAAGCGTGCAGAAAAAATCAATATTTTCCAACTGTTTAAGCGCTCCGCCATTGTGCATCACAACAAGAATGATGCATATGCCTTTCATAAGGTCAATCCATTCGATGCGTTTCTTATGCTCCATTGCGGCACAAAGTTACTCACAAAAAGCCGCCTGCACACAAAAAAAGACAAAAAACATGACAACATCTGCCATGTTTCGGGGAAAATGGCTATTTTTACAGCCGCTGTAGAAACCAGCCACATAAAACCGCTATTCAAGAATGAAAAAACCAATCATCACCCTGCTTGCCGCCACCGTGACTCTGGCGGCGGCAGCCGTACCGGCCAAGCGCGGCGTATTGTCCGTGACGCAGCCCGACGGCACAGAAATGCCCGTTCTGCTCATGGGCGACGAATTCCGCCACATCTATCTAACCGTCGACTCTCTCCCCCTCACCACCGGCGCCGACGGATTCATGCAATATGCCCTATACGACGACAACGCCGGGCGACTGTGGGCGTCAGGCGTGCGCGCATCGGCCGATGCGCGCCTCCGTTCTGCAGCCGAACACGAAGTCATAGCCACTCTCACTCCATGCGCCACACGCGCCGCCATGCTTTCTCCCAAAAAGAAAAGCCAGCGCCGCAGAGCCATCGCGCAGGGCGGTCTCGGACTGTTCGATTCGAGTTTTCCTGTGAAAGGCGACGTCAAAGCCCTTGTGATACTGGTAAACTACAAGGATGTGAAATTCCAGACGCCCGACCCTTCCGCCTACTTCAGCGACATGCTCATGAAGCAGGGCTTCAGCGAATATGGAGCCACCGGCTCGGCCTACGACTACTTTTTCGACAACTCCGACGGCCAGTTCCGTCCGCAGTTCGACTGCTACGGCCCCGTCGACCTCCCCAACAACCGCAGCTACTACGGAGGCAATAACTCCAACGACGAAGACAAGGCTCCGGAAGAAATGATTATACACGCCGTGGAACTGCTTGACGACGAAGTGGATTTCTCGCAATACGACACCGACGACGACGGATTCGTCGACAACGTGTACGTGTTCTACGCCGGACGAGGCGAGGCCGACGGCGGAGGCACCAACTCCGTATGGCCCCACTCATATAATATATATTGGGGAGCCGGCAGAATATGCCAGGCCGACGGTGTGATGTTCGACTACTATGCGTGCTCCAACGAGTGGGACGGCGCCAAACCCGACGGCATAGGCACGTTCGTCCACGAATTCTCGCACGTGATGGGTCTGCCCGACCTCTACGACGTCGATTACAAGAATGCCAAATATGTGACGCCCGGCGCATGGAGCGTGCTGGACATGGGCAACTACAACAACAACAGCCGCACGCCGGCAGCGTACGGCGCGTTCGAGCGCAACGCCTTGGGATGGAACGAGCCCCGAGTGCTCGACGGCCCGGCCGACATAGAACTGGAGCATATCCTCGGCAGCAATGAGTCCTGCCTTATCCCCACAGAAAAGGACACGGAATTTTTCCTGTTGGAAAACCGGCAGAAAAAAGGATGGGACGCCTATGTCCCAGGCGCAGGAATGCTCATCTGGCATATCGACTACAACAGCCGTGTGTGGCAGAACAATGAGGTGAACATCAACCGCTCCCACCAGTATGTCGACATTGTGGAAGCCGGCGGCACGGCCAACAACGGCATCAACTCCGCCATGAGGTCCTACACCTTCCCTGGCTCCAAAAACGTGACAAACTTCACATCATCCACCACACCGGCGCTCAAATCGTGGGCCGGAAAGGCCATCGACCTCCCCATCACCGACATAAAAGAAACCGCCGACGGCAAGATAAGTTTCAAGGTGGCCGGCGGCTCTGCGGGCATTGACGACATTGAGGCCGACATGTCGGAATCCGCAGCCGAGTACTTCAACCTGCAAGGCATCCGCGTGGCGTCTCCCGAAGCAGGCAACATCTACATCGTGCGCCGTGGCGCGCAGGTGAGCAAAGAGCTTGTGAAATAAGCGGCTACGCATCATAGAGCATCATCGCCCGCCGGGTCTTCCGATGGGCGATGTTTTTTTTGTAGGTGGGGGGAGGTACAAAAGGACAGAAGTTACAGAAGTGACAAAAGTTTTTTTGTTGTGATAGCTTTGTTGGGAAAAGGGGTACAAAAGGACAAAAGTGACATAAGAAACAGAAGGTTTTATTTGATATTATGTCTCCAAAAAATAAAAAACTTTTGTTACTTATGTGTCTTTTGTCCTTTTGTATCTTTATCTCCTCAAAAGGCTTAGCCCCAGCGGTCGTGCTGGCGCTGGGCGAGGATTTGTTCGGCGGGGTTGTCGGCGGGATTCCACAGCCGTGTGCCGCGGATGGCGTCGGGCATGAACTGCTGGCGCACGAAGTGGCCGGGATAGTCGTGGGAGTAGAGATAGTCGGTGCCGTAGCCGAGTTTTTTCATGAGCGATGTGGGGGCGTTGCGCAGATGCAGGGGCACGGGGAGGTTGCCGCTGCGCTCTACTTCGGCCAGGGCTGCGGCAATGCCTATGTAGGCGGAGTTGCTCTTGGGGCTTGTGGCGAGATAGACGGCGCATTCGGCAAGTGGGATGCGGCCTTCGGGCATGCCTATCTTATGCAGGGCGTCGAAGGTGGCGTTGGCCAGGAGCAGGGCGTTGGGGTTGGCGAGGCCTATGTCTTCGGCTGCGAGGATGACGAGGCGACGTGCTATGAACTCGGGGTCTTCGCCTCCGGCTATCATGCGTGCGAGCCAGTAGAGGGCGGCGTCGGGGTCGGAGCCGCGTACGCTTTTGATGAATGCCGACACGATGTCGTAGTGCATCTCTCCGCCTTTGTCGTAGGCCTGGGGGTTCTGCTGGAGGTTGTCGGTGACGTAGGCGTCGTCGATGACAATGGGCTTGCCGGCGGGGGTGGACTGCTCGAGCAGTTCGAGGATGTTGAGCAGCTTGCGCGCGTCGCCGCCTGCGTAGCGGAACAGGGCTACGGTGGAGCGTACGTCGACAGTGCGGTCGGCAAGCACGCTGTCGGCGGCGAGTGTGTGGTCGAGCAGGCGCTGCATCTCTGCTTCGTCGAGAGGTTTGAGCGTGTACACCTGCGCGCGCGACAGCAACGGGCGTATGACTTCGAACGAGGGGTTTTCGGTGGTGGCGCCGATGAGCGTGACTACGCCTTGCTCGACGGCTCCGAGCAGGCTGTCTTGCTGGTTTTTGCTGAAACGGTGTATTTCGTCGATGAACAGTATGGGACGCCCTTTGGCGAACATACTCTGCGCGTCGCGCCGGCACAGGTCGATGACTTCGCGCACGTCTTTGACTCCGGATGTGACGGCCGAAAGCGTGTGGAAACTGCTTTGTGTGGATTTGGCTATGATGCGCGCAAGGGTGGTTTTGCCGACTCCCGGAGGCCCCCACAGGATGAAGGATGCCACACGCCCCGACTCAATCATGCGCCGGAGCACTCCGCCGGGTCCCACAAGGTGGGTCTGGCCGATGTAGTCGTCGAGATTCTGCGGGCGCATCCGCTCCGCCAATGGTGCAAGGCTCATTTTTAAACAGCGTGTTAATGAATAGTTGTAATGAAATTTGATGCCGGTTGCAAAAACCTCGGGCTTCGACCGCTAATGCGGCCATTGCCCGAGGCTAAAATTGAGACTTGCCGCTGCTGCGGCTGCCCGGCGCTATGCGCCTACGCGATTATTCGCCGAGGAGGGTCTTGACGGCGTTGAGCTTGTCGGCGTACTCGGCGGCTTTGTCTTTGTCGTGGGCCACGTTGCCGTAGTACACGTAGAGAAGCATGTAGGCTTCCTTGTAGAGGCCAAGCTGGCCGTTGGCGGTGTCCATGTTGGCGGGGTTGGCATCGAGGAGCTCGACTACTTTGAGGTAGGCGTTGGCGGCGTCTTCGTCCATCGCGTTGCCTGCGTTGCGCGACATGGAGAGACGGCCGAGGCGCTGGTAGAGCGCGGGCTGGGGCTCTGCTCCGGCGATGGCTTTGTTGACGTACTCGAGGCCGCGTGCGGCGGATTTGGTGCGCTGTTCCTCGTTGTCGCCGGCGGTGGCTGCCGCGTTGAGGTAGCGGCCGGAAGCGGTGAAGTAGTCGTTCAAGGACGGCTTCTCCTGTGTCTGCACGTAGGCGTCAAAGGCTTCGGCGGCTTTGACGTAGTTCTTGTTGTTGGTGTAGACTGCGCTGAGATTCTTGAGCAGGTCGGCGTCCTCGGGGTATTTCTGAGCGGCGAGCTCGTACTGCACCACGGCGAGGGAGTCCTGCCCGAGGGCTGTGAGGGCGTCGGCGTAGGTGGTGTAGTCGTTGACGGTGAAATAGCCGTCGGGGTTGTTGGCGAAGAAAGCCTTGGCGTATTCTGCGCCTTTGGCGTTGTCGCCGAGTTTCACGTTGTCGAGGAAGCGCACGCGCTGCATGATGAAGTTGTCGGGCTGCTGCGAGAGCACTTCTTCCGCCACTTTCAGGGAGTTGCCGTAGTCTTCGCCCCAGTAGAGGAGCACGGAGTAGCGGGCTTTGTCTTCCGGGAAGTGGTTGGGGTTCTGGATGTACTGGCCGTAGAGGTCGGAGGCTTTTTTCCAGTGGTTGCCCTTGAAGTATTTCTCGGCGAGTTCGCGCTGTGCGAGGGCCGAATTGGGAGTCTGCGCGAGGAGTTCCTCAAGTTTCTGAATAGAGAAGTTGGGGTTGACGTTGAAGTATGCTTCGGCGTACTTCACATAGCCTTCGGGGTTGTCTTTCTCGAAGGTGATGGCCATTTCGTATTTGCCGGCGGCTCCGCCCCAGTCCTGCTGCGCGGCGGCCATGTCGCCTTCGAGGATGTAGATGGAGGGTTCCTGGTTCTTGGAATCCTTGTGGGCCTTGGCGAGGTATTTTTCGATTTCTTCCGCGTAGGTGACGGGGTTGGCGTTGTAGTATGCGCGGGCTATGTCGACGGTGATTTCGTGGTTTTTCTTGCCGAATTTCTGAGCTGTCTTGAAGTTGTCTTTGGCGGCGTTTTCGTTGCCGGCCATGAGTTCGAGTGCTCCAAGTCCCACGTAGTTGTAGGGGCATTCGGCGTCGGCGGCCACGCCGAGGTCGAAGTTTTTCTTGGCAGCGTCCTTGTCGCCCTTGGCGAGTTCGGTCTGGCCGAGGTAGTAGTAGGCAGTTGCTTTGTCGGTGGCGGCGTCGCCTATGGTGCGGTTGAGGATGGTCTTGGCGTTGTCGTACTGGCCGGCCTTGTAGTACTCGATGCCGTCCTTGTAGCCCTGACTCTGTGCGCCCGCGGCGATGGTGCCTGCGGCAAGCATGGAAATGAGAAGTTTGAATTTCATCTTACGTTTCGGTGTAGGATAAACGGGTTTATTATTGTTTTTTTGTTATTTAATCTTGTTCACTCGTCCTCGCCGAGCTGCACCACCTGTATGCGTGTGCGTGCGGGGAGTATGCCTGTTTTCATGATTATCTTCTGGCCGGTCTCGCCTGTGACGAAGCTGTAGAATCCGCTTGCGAGGCTGCCGCTGACGCCTGTGGTGATCATGTATATCTGCCGGAACAGCGGGTAGCTGCCGTCGAAAATGTTCTGCTGGTAGGGTTTGTAGGCGGTGACTTCGTCGTTGCGTCGTATCTTGAGCACTTTGATGTCGTCGGTGAGGGTGGCGCCTATCACGGGCGAGTCGCTGAGCATGTCGGCCGCAATGGAGTCGGGGCTGATGTCGGCGCCGCTCATGTCGGATGTAATCCAGCTGACGCCGAGCACGCCGATGGCGTTGCGGTTTTCCTTGACGGTTTCGAACACCTTGGGCACGCTGCCCTGGGCGTAGACGTTGGGGCCGAGAGGTTCGCCGGCGAGCAGCGAATCGCGCATGTAGCTGACGAGGCTGGAGCCTTTGTCGTCGAATATGACGGCAATCTGTCCGAGTTCGCTGGGTTCGAGGTCGTTCCACTCCATGCTGCGTCCGGCGATGATGTCGGCCACTTCGCCCACGGTGAGCATTTCGAGCGGGTTTTCCTTGTTGACGATGAGCGCCACGGCGTCGACTGCGATTTTTGCCGACTTTACGACTTTTTTCTTGCTGCGCAGCACGCGTTTTTCGGCGTCGGTAAGGTCGCGGGCTATTACGATGGTCTTGGTGTTGAGGCTCATGAGCGAGTCTACGGCCACGTTCTGCGGCTCGTAGCGTGCGAGGATGTGCGCGTCGGGGTACTGGTACTCAAACACGTCTATCTCCTGCTGCATGATGTTCTGGAAGGAGGCGTCGCACACCATGGTGGTGGTGCCTGTGGTGGAGGAATTGGCTTTTTTCTCGTATTTCAGGCACGAAGATGCGCCCGCGCTCATGGCTATGGCGCAGGCGGCAAGGATTATGTGGCGGATTTTTTTCATAATATCAGTATGGCGAGTCGATGCCCTTGACTTGGCGGTAGGCGCGCCATATGCCGTAGATTATCAGCATTACTCCCACTATCCAGCGGGTCCATGCCCAGCTGCCTTCCCATCCGAAATAGTTGATGAGGAGCAGCACGCCCATGCCCACGTAGACGATGATCATGATTATTCCGAAGATGGTGCGCATCACTGCCGGAGTGCCTGTGCCGGATGTGCGGCTGCGTGCGTCGTCGTCGCTTTCGGAGGGCTTGTTGTTATAGTCGTATTCGTTCATAGCTCTTGTGTTTTGAAACGTTTTATTAATTTCTTAATAAACGTGTCGCGAGGCGCTTATGTTCGGTCGGCGTCTACGAGGCGTAAAGTTAGCCATAATGCGCGAGACTTTCCGACTGTGAGTGCAAAAAAACTCCGCTGCGGCGGAGTTTTTAATAATTTTTCACGCAGATGAGAACGCGATGTCTGCCGCGTGTGTGGTTCAGTAGAGGCGGGAGCCTTCGGGCAGGCGTGCTCCGCGCAGGAAGTCGGCGGCGGCCATGCGTTTGCGTCCTGCGGCACGTACGCTGAGCAGCTCGAGCACGCGTCCGTCGGCGGTGGCGGCGGCCATGCGGCGTGTGTCGGGGAGCAGTGTGCCTGCGGGCAGGGTGGTGTGCTCGTCGGTGAGGCGTGTGGCGAACACCTGCAGCTCCACGGGGTCGGCTCCGGGAGCTGAGAGCAGGGTCCATGCGGCGGGGTGCGGCGACAGGCCGCGCACGTGGTTGTGCAGTTCGGCGGCCGTGCGGGTCCAGTCGATGCGGCATGTGTCTTTGAATATCTTCGGTGCGGCGGAGGGTTCTTCGCCCTGCAACAGCTTGTCCTGCGGCACGGGGGTAAGGTCGCCGGCGACGATATGGGCTATGGTGTCGAGCGTGACGTCGGCGCCGAGCATCATGAGGCGGTCGTGCACGCTGCCTGCGTCTTCGTCCGGCCCGATGTCGATGCGCTCCTGGCGCAACACGTCGCCGGTGTCGATGGCCTGCTTGAGGAAGAAGGTGGTGACGCCTGTCTCGGTGTCGCCGTTCATGACAGCGCGGTTGATGGGCGCGGCTCCGCGGTAGCGCGGCAGGAGCGATGCGTGGAGGTTGAAGGTGCCGAGTTCGGGCATGCTCCACACTACTTCGGGGAGCATTCGGAAGGCTATGACAACGAACAGGTTGGCGCGCAGTCCGCGCAGTTCTTCCACGAATTCGGGGGCTTTAAGCCGCTCGGGCTGCATCAGGTGCAGGCCGTGGGCAAGCGCGTAGTCCTTTACGGGCGACTGGATGAGCTTGTGGCCTCGTCCGGCGATTTTGTCGGGCATCGTGACGACGCCCACCACGTTGTAGCCTTCGCCGACTATGCGGCTGAGGCTTTCGACGGCAAACTCGGGTGTGCCGAGGAATACTATGCGGAGGTCTTCTTTCTTCATTATGCTTTTTTCTTTCTTAGGTATTCGAACAATTCTGCCTGTATGCGCGAGCCGGCGAGGCTGTTGGCTCCGACATATATGCCGACTGCGAGCGTGCACTCCACCACGCATGCCGCGAGCGGCGACGAGGTGAATCCGCCGGCCAGGAACATCAGGGGCACTATGAGGAGCGTCAGGGCAAGGTAGGGGGCGAGGTCGGCGATGAATGCTCCGGGGCGTGTGCCTGTGCAGCGTGCGGCCACAAGGAGTGTGGCCGCCCATGTGATGGCCGAGGCGGCAATCTGCCCCCAAAGCATGACGCGCAGGCCTGCCACGGGGTCGGCAGGGGTGGAGCAGGCGAGCTGCGGAAGTGTGGCGATGAGGGCGAGTATGGCCGCGCCGTCGCGCAGTATCTCAAGCCATACCATGGCCCGTGCATGCCCCCGGGCGAGGATGTAGTTGCCGTAGAGGGAGTTGAGCACTGTGAACACGCCGCGCACGAGCAGCATCTGGAACAAGGCTATGGAGGGGTCCCATTTCGTGCCGAAAAGGGCGTGGAACACGGGTGTGGCCACTGCCGCGAGGCCGAGGGTGGCGGGGAAGAGCAGATAGGCTGTGAAGCGGTTCATGCGCCGCACGAGACGCTGCATGCGCGCGTCATCGTCCTGTACGGCAGACAGCGCTGGCAGAAACGACGACGACACGACCTGGCTGAGGCTCTGCACTCCCATTTTGCTCCATTTGTCGCCCTGGGTGTAGTAGCCGAGCGATGTCATGCCCACGCGGTTGCCCACGAAGAAGGAGTAGATGTTGAGAAACAGCGTGTTCAGGAAGGATGTGAACATCATGCGGGCGCCTACGCCCATATAGCTGCGCAGTGCGGCGAAAGAGAATGTCCACGACGGCCGCCAGCTTCCGGACATCCACAGCGTGGCGCTTTTGACGGCGGCCACCATGATGCTCTGCCATACGATGGCCCATGCGCCCGCTCCGGCAAGCGCGAGCGCTATGCCGGCTATGGCTCCGGCCACGAGTCCGAGCGAATTGGCCACGGCTATCATGCGCACGTCCATGAGCTTGGTGAGGCGGTAGCACTGTACGCTTGCCGAGGCATTGAGCACGAGTGTCAGGAACATCACGCGCGTAAGAGGTACGAGGCGCATGTCGCCTCCGAAGCATCCGGCGATGAGGGGGGCTGCCGCCCATGCGGCGGCATACAGTGTTGCGGCCATGGCGAGGTTGAACCACAGCACGGTGCTGTAGTCGGTCTGCGTGGGCGATTTGCGCTGTATCAGCGCGTAGCTGAACCCGCCGTCGACGAGCAGCGAGGCGAAAGCCTGGAAGATGAGCACGGCGCCCACGAGGCCGAAGTCGTCCTGCGACAGTTCGCGCGCCAGCACTACGCCTGTGACGGCATATAGGAGCTGTGTGGCCACGCGGTCGATGACGTTCCACTTCAGGGTGCCGGCTGTGCGGCGTTTCAGGGAATCGGTCGTTTCCTCCACCGGCGGTGCGTTATTGTTCCTCGCCGGCGCTGTCGATGGAAATCGCTTTTACGCCTATTGTGCGGTTCGATACTTTGGCCGGCGAGCCCGTGTAGTAGACTTTGCCGCTTCCGGCGCCGAATATGACGAGGCTTTCCGAAACGTTGCAGTCGATGGAGCCTGTGCCTACGGCCCAGCATTTCACGTCTTTGGCTTCGAGGGCGCCTGCCTCAATGGGTCCTGTGCCGACGTTGCTGAGTTTGAGGCGTCCGGCGCGGCCGCGCATCACGAGGTGGCCGTGGCCTGTGGATATTCGTCCGTCGGCGCTGTTGGTGTAGATGCCTGTTGCGACGATGGTGCCGTTGCCTACCACGCGGGCTTTGAACGACGGCTGAGGCCCGTCGAGTGTCACGGTGACAGTGCTGTCGCCGGAATTTTCGATTTTTGTGAGTGACGACGATGACACTTTAAGTGTGGGCAGGTGTGCCGGTACGGGGCGGTCGTCGAACGAGAGCTGTATCTTGAGGCGTTTGCTGCTGCTTTCGAACATAATCAGGTCGGCTAAGGCAGGGTCGCATGTGAAAGTGACGATGCCAGCCGAATCGGAGTCGTTGCGGTAGTCGACGTTTATTCCGTCGACCACCTGGAGCTCGTTGAAATCGGCCAGCCGCAGGCTGTAATCTTTGTCCTGCGCATGGGCCGACAGGGCGTATGCGGCAGCTATAAGTAAAAGGGATGCTTTCTTCATCGGATGTTACGGAGAGTGGGGTGTAAGGAATCAGCGGATGAGGGTGCCGCTGCCATTGGTATGGCCGGAGATTATTTTCACGGCGGAGGCGGCGGAGTCGTATTTCAGCATTCCGCTGCCTGTGACGGAGAGGCTCAAGGAACTGCTTTTAAGGTTGCCGGCCGAGAGCATGCCGCTTCCGCGAAGGGCGAGCGACGCTTTGGAGGCATGGCCGCCGACCTGTGCCATTCCGCTGCCGGTGAGGGTGCAGTTGAAACTGTTGGCTTCCACGGTGTCGAGCTGCAGCATGCCGCTTCCGGTGGCCGATGTGCTGATGTTGCGGGCTTTCAGGGACGCGATTTTTATCAGGCCGCTGCCGGTGTTGCTGCCGGTGAAGTTCAGGCAGTCGGTGCGGCCCATTCTGATGGCTCCGCTGCCGGTGTTGACGAGCGTCAGCTCCGACTGCGTGTGCAGTGCGGGCAGGTTCACGATTCCGCTGCCTGTCTGTGTGATCTGGCGGAGTTCGGTGCCGCAATACACTTTTATGGATTTGACCTCGCGGGAGTAGTCGCGTACGTTGCCTGCGCGTTGCCAGTCTATGATGAGGGTGCCGTCGCTGTTTGCCACATGTACGTGTGCGAGGGCCCTGTCGGAGGCTTCTATCACGACCGTGCCTGCCGAATCGGGCACCTGACGGATTTCCACCGGCAGGGGGCCTGAGGAGCGCAGGGCAGTGAACGGACCGGCGGCTGTACGCCTGACGGTAAGCGCGGAGTCAACGCTCGAGCACGCAGCGACGCATGTGATGATGGCGGCGGCAAGGAGAAAGATGTGTTTCAGTTTCATTGCAGTGAGGGTAAGATGTTTGTTTCTATATGGGCGAGTATGGATTCGAGCTCGGCCGGCGTGGGCGCCTGAAGCATGGCTATGCGTGTGGCGCGGAAGTCGGGGATGCCTTTGAACAGGGGCGATGCCGCAAGATGGCGTCGTATGTGCAGGATGCCGCGGTAGTCGTCGATGCGCTCGATGCTTTCGGCTATCTGGCGGCGCAGGCACGCGAGCTTTTCGGCGGGAGACAGGGCAGGGGGGATGTCGGTGGCGTCGTCGCCGGCAAGAGCACGACGGATGTCGCGGAACACCCAGGGGGCGCCGATGGAGGCGCGGCCCACCATGATGCCGTCCACTCCATAGTGGTTGAATGCGCGCAGCGCATCGTCGCCGCTGCATATGTCGCCGTTGCCGATGAGGGGGATGTTCAGGCGAGGGTTCTCCTTGACGCGCGCTATCATCTCCCAGTCGGCCTGGCCGGTGTACATCTGCGAGCGCGTGCGGCCGTGGACCGTGAGTGCCGCTATGCCGCAGTCCTGCAGGCGCTCGGCGAGTTCCACGATGATGCGGTTGTCGTGGTCCCAGCCGAGGCGGGTTTTCACTGTGACCGGGAGGCTGACGGCCTTTACGACGGCCTGTGTGATGGCGAGCATGCGCGGAATGTCGCGCAGCATGCCTGCCCCGGCGCCTTTGCCTGCCACTTTTTTGACCGGGCAGCCGAAATTGATGTCGATTATGTCCGGGCGGGCCTGTTCCACGATTTTTGCGGCCTCTACCATAGAGTCGACGTCGCGTCCGTAAATCTGTATTGCGGTAGGCCGCTCGGCAGGGTGTATCTCGAGCTTGCGCGTGGTGGCTGCGATGTTGCGTATCAGGGCGTCGGCCGACACGAATTCAGAGTAGGTCATGTCGGCGCCCATCTCTTTGCATATGAGGCGGAAGGAGGCGTCGGTGACGTCCTCCATCGGTGCGAGAGCAACGGGCCGCGGGCCTAAGTCGAGTTGTCCGATGCGCATGGTGTCAGGCGAGTTCGCAGATAAGGGTTGCCGATGAGGAATCTGTCACACGCACCCGCACGGTGTCGCCGGCACGGAAGTCGCCGCGCGGGAAAACGCATGTTTTGTTCTGCTGTGTGCGTCCTACCCACTGCTGCGTGCTGCGGCGGCTCACACCTTCGACGAGTACGTCGAATTCGCGGCCCACGTCGCGGCGGTTGCTTTCGGCCGACAATTCGCCCTGGAGGGCTATCATTCGGTTCAGGCGGTCGATTTTCACGTCTTCGGGCACATTGTCGGGCATCGTGCGTGCGGCCAGCGTGCCGGGGCGTTCGGAGTACTTGAACATGAATGCGGAGTCGAAGCCCACGCGGCGCATCAGGTCGAGTGTCTGTTGGAAATCTTCTTCAGTCTCGCCGTGGAAACCAGTGAACAGGTCGGTAGTGATGGCGCAGTCGGGCATAGCGGCGCGTATGGCGTCGATTCGCTCGAGATACCACTCGCGGGTGTATTTGCGGTTCATGGCTTTGAGCACGGCGTTGCTGCCGCTCTGCACCGGCAGGTGGACATGGCGGCAGATGTTGGGGTGGGATGCCATGACGGCTATGGTGGCGTCGCTCATGTCCTTCGGGTGCGATGTGGTGTAGCGTATGCGCATGTCGGGCGCAGCTTCGGCCACCATTGCGAGCAGGCGGTCGAAAGTGATGTCTCCGCCGTTTTCTCCGTCGGCGTAGCTATAGCTGTTCACGTTCTGTCCGAGCAGGGTGACCTCCTTGAATCCGCGGGAGCGGAGGTCGGCCACCTCGCGCAGGATGCTTTCGGCGGGGCGAGAGCGCTCTCGCCCTCTGGTGTAGGGGACGATGCAGTAGGAACAGAAATTGTTGCATCCGCGCATGATGCTGACAAATCCGCCTACGCGTGCCGAGCCGATTCGCGCCGGCACGACGTCGCGGTAGGTTTCGGTGGTGCTCAGTTCTACGTTTATCGCCTTTTCGCCGGCTTCTGCCGCCGCAAACAGGGCAGGCAGGTCGAGATAGGCGTCGGGACCTGCCACGAGGTCCACGCCGTGGTGCTCGATGAGCTCGCGCTGCAGACGCTCCGCCATGCATCCGATCACGCCTACGATGAGGCGTCCGGTGCGCTTGCGGCGCAGCGAGGCGAGATATTGCAGGCGCGCCACGATTTTCTGCTCCGCGTTGTCGCGAATGGAACAGGTGTTTAGCAGAATGGCGTCGGCGTCGGCTACGTCTTCTGCCATGGTGTAGCCCGCCATCTGCATGACAGAGGCCACCACCTCGCTGTCGGCCACGTTCATCTGGCAGCCGTAGGTTTCTATGTATAATCGGCGGGATGAAGTGCCGAAGTGCTTATTTTCAGTCATTTTTCGGAAAATATTTGTGCTATTGCACAAGAATCGCTAATTTTGCGCAAAAATACAAAAAATGTGCCGCACGCACAAAGTAAACCATCGAAAACTCATTTCTCAAACATGGCTTTTAATTACATCACGGCCGAAGAGGCCGCTGAAATGATTAAGAACGGCGACAGCATCGGAACTTCGGGCTTCACCGCCCCCGGCTCGCCAAAATTCATATCTCAGGCTCTGGCTGCAAAAGCCGAGAGGGAACATGCCGCAGGCCGCGAATTCAAGGTGAACGTATTCACTGGCGCATCGACGAGCGACAAGTTTGACGGCGTGCTTGCGCGTGCCAACGCCATCAACATGCGCGCTCCGTATCAGAACCTGCCGGATCTGCGCAAACGAATCAACTGCCATGACGCACACTACTTTGACCGCCATCTTTCAGAAATGGCGCAGGAAATGCGTTACGGTTTCTACGGCAAGCTCGACTATGCCATCATCGAGGCTGCCCATGTAAGCCCCGACGGCGAGATCGTCATCGGCTGCGGCTGCGGCAATGTGGCCACCTATGCGGCCCTCGCCGACAAAATTTTCATCGAGCTGAACTCCAAACTGCCCGAAAGCCTTCTGGGCATGCACGACATATACACTCCGCTCGACCCTCCCTGCCGCCGCGAAATACCCATCTACCGCCCCAACGACCGCGTAGGTTCGCCGGTGCTGAAAGTGGACCCGGCCAAAATTGTAGGCATCGTGCGAACGGACAGCTACGACGGCGTGAAGCCGTTCTCGGCTCCCGACGAAGTGAGCAAGCAGATAGGCGGCAATGTTGTCAGCTTCCTCATAAGCGAGTATGAAAGCGGCCGCCTGCCCAAAGAGTTCCTTCCTCTGCAGAGCGGGGTGGGCAATGTGGCCAACGCTGTGCTCTACGACCTCGGCGAAAGCACCCGCCTGCCCAACTTCATGATGTATACCGAAGTGATTCAGGACGCGGTGCTTGAACTGCTGAAGAAGGGCAAATGCACCTTTGCATCGACATGTTCCATGACATTCTCCGACCAGACGGAGGAGGAACTGTTCCGTGACCTGAAATATTTCCATGACAAAATCGTCATCCGTCCTGCCGAAATCAGCAACAACCCGGAAGTTATCCGCCGACTCGGCGTCATAGCCATGAACACGGCCATCGAGACGGACATTTTCGGATGTGTGAACTCGACGCATGTGCTCGGCACACGCATGATGAACGGCATAGGCGGCAGCGGTGACTTCACCCGCAACTCGTTCCTGTCGATTTTCTCTTGCCCGAGCGTGTCGAAAGGCGGCGTGATAAGCAATATCGTGCCTATGGTGGCCCACTGCGACCACAGCGAGCACAGCGTAGACATCGTGGTGACAGACCAGGGTGTCGCCGACCTGCGCCACAAGGATCCTGTGGAACGTGCGGAGGAAATCATCAATAACTGCGCGCATCCCGACTACCGTCCTCTACTGCTTGACTATCTCCGTGCCGGCAAGAACGGCCAGACGCCCCACACGCTGTGTGCGGCATACGAGTTCCACAATGCCTTCAACGAGACAGGCGACATGCGCAACGCCGATTTCGGAAAGTATTTCTGACATCGGTTTCCTTCCATTGACAATACACAGAAACGGCAGCACTTCA
>OFGE01000910.1_pt1 | contig 29940 bp, 35 predicted proteins | sample 1521681 | NCBI WGS metagenome assembly OFGE01 (sample SAMEA3504093, study PRJEB24116) | mouse gut metagenome | biome: mouse gut; feature: mouse-associated habitat; material: faeces | place: Denmark | collected 2011
TGTTTAAAAACTGAGATTATAATTTGACGTTTTTGTGCGGGAGATAGGAACTTTAGTTTGCTGGGCTACATTTGAGTCTGAAAATCAAGACGCTGACTGGAATTCCATGGCTGAATATCTGAAACAGGCAGAGGAAATATATGCTAAAACAGGAAAAGTCGGTACGGATGATTTTAAAGCTGCCGTGCAATTCATATCTCCGGATATTATTAATCCAGACGCAGAAGGGTTCAAGTATGACGCAGACGCATATGTAGCCGCATGGGAAAATGCAAGAGAAAAGGTTAAAAGGTATTTCGATTCTGAAAATCCAATTACCAGCGCAACTAATTTTACAAATGACCTGATTGATAAAAACCTTGCCTCTAAAGCAGGCGACGACATCACATGGGGATTCGAAACCAGTGCAGAAGCGGCAAAGGCATTAGGAATCAGTGTCGAAGCTACAGAGGTTGCTATGCGTAACCTTGAGTCATATGGTGCTGAATTTGATGATGTTATGTTCAGTGGTGAAGGTCTTAAAAGATATGAAAACGCACTGGATGGAATCAAGAGCCTCCGTGATTCCATGGAAGAAGGCGAGTCTAAAAAGAAACTTAGTGACCTTATTGAAAACTGGGACAGTGAACTTGCTGGATATCAAGCTGATTTATCCACTCTCACGGAAGACCAGATTGTAAAGATTGAATTCCAGTATGACCTTGCAAGCATTAGGTCTGAGATTGAAGAATTAAAGCATGAAATGACTGACGGTGGAACAACTGAGCAATGGGGTAGTCTAAATGCAAAACAGGAATCCTATAGAGAAAAGGTTTCATCACAAGAAGGGATGGAACAAGCTACCTCAGATAGTGGATATCAAAATACGCTTGATACCGTTTCAAAAATAAATGAAGTCTTACGTTCTAATTATGACATGGGCGAAGGACAGAGAAAAGAACTTCAAGTCCAGAAAAACGCATTATTAGAAATGCAGAATGCTTATCTGGATGCATTTTCAAATGGGAAGACTGCTAATTGGGAAGAATTTTTCAATTCAGATGGTTTTAATTCCACTATTAGTCAGCTATCCGAACAGACTGGACTTGCTGAAGATAAAATTAAGAAATTATTTGAAGCTGATGCAGAAAAACTATTCGAGGTAGATGTAGACACATCAAAGGCTGAATCAAAAATAGATGGCATCATGAGTAATGACGGAAAAACCATTATAATGAATGTAGATGCCTCGGTTGAGCAGGTACAGGCTCAGTTAGAAACTCTGCAAAGTGGACAGAAACTGCTCTTTACTGCTGAAGTTAATGGTGAAGTAAGAGGTATTGAAGCAATCAGAAATACTGATGGCACCATTACCTATACTACTAATGTTAACGGGGTCAAACAGGAAATAACACCTATTCTAAACCAAGATGGAACTGTCAATTATACGCTTGGAGAATCACCGGAAGAAGTACCAAATGCAGAAGGTGAAGCGGATTTTACTCTTGGAAAACACCCGGAAACTGCACCGCCTATAGACGGGAAGGCAAACTACAGCGGTTCTTTCCCAAGTTCTGCTCCTACTCTATTTGGGGTAGTAAAATATTCTGCTGATTTTTCAAATGCGAGCCCTGGTGGAGGCACCAAAGGAAATAATGGTGTCGTAAACAAAGTTGCCAATTTAGGAAAAGGTATTTCCCAAAGGTCAAACGGTACTCTCCTACCCGCCCGTGCCAATGGTACAGGTTATAATGTAGTTAACTATAGACCTGCTTATTCTGATGGCAAGATTTCTTTATCCCAAGATGAAGAAGCATTAGTAAATGAATTAGGAACCGAATCTATCATCAGGAACGGCAAATGGATGTTATTACCTGGTGGTATGCATGTGCAGAACCTCAAGAAAGGCGATATTGTATTAACTGCCGAACAGACTAGGGATTTATTAAATACAGGAAGAACGAACGGACATGCCAGGGCTTATGCAAAAGGCACATTAGGGAATGCTTATGCAAACGGTTGGAGGTTGCCCAGTGCAGTAACAAACAATACTGGCACTTCCAAAAAGAAACCCTCCTCAAGTTCCACAAAATCCTCTTCCAAATCCAACTCATCCAACAATTCATCCGACACATCCGACAAAGCAGATGAATTCAAGGAAACCATTGATTATATCGAGATGATGATTGACCGTATTGAGCGTCAGATCAAGAATCTCGAACGTGTAGCTGGAAGTGCTTATAACACCTTCTCCAAAAGGAACACGGCACTCCGTAACCAGATTTCAAGTATCACCGAAGAAATCTCAACCCAGCAAGCCGGATATGACCGTTATATCCAACAGGCGAATTCTGTATCCTTATCAGAAAATTATAAGAGCCAGGTAAGGGACGGTGCGATTGACATCAGCACAATTACTGATGAAGAACTGGCTAAAAATATCAAAGAATATCAAGAGTGGTATGAAAAAGCACTTGACTGCCGTGACGCAGTTGAGGAATTAAAAGAATCCGTAAGGGATCTCTATACAGAAGCATTTGATAACGTAGTCACTCTGTATGACGGTATCCTTGGTCAGCTTGAACACAGACAGAACATCCTTGAAGGTTACATTGACCAGGCTGAGGCACAGGGATATATCATTAGTACGAAATATTACGATGCTTTGATATCCAACGAACTGAACAGACTGAAAGATTTAACGAAGGAACGCCAGGACTTAATCAATTCCATGAATGACGCAATCACAAATGGCAATATCGAGGAAGGTTCTGAACAATGGTATGAGTTCCAAAGTGAAATCAACGGCGTAAATGAAGCTATCCAGGAAGCGAATACAAGCCTGATAGAATTTGGCAATTCCATCCGTGATATCGAGTGGGAAATCTTTGACAAGATACAAGACCGTATCTCCGGCATTACGGATGAATCTGATTTCCTGGTGAAGTTACTTTCATCCAACAAACTATTCGATGATAAAGGAATTATTACGGATAAAGGGAAGGCAACCATGGGGCTGCATGGGGGCAATTACAATACTTACATGTCCCAGGCTGATGAATACCGCAAAGAGATGGAGAAAATCCAATCTGAGTTGGCAAAAGACCCATACAACCAGACCTTAGTTGACCGCAGGAAGGAATTGCTGGAATTACAGCAGGAATCCATCCTTGCAGCCGAGGATGAAAAAGAAGCAATTAAAGATCTTGTTGAAGATGGAATTAATAAACAGCTAGAATCTTTGCAAGACCTCATTAATAAGTACAATGACATGATGGATGCACAGAAAGACATGTACGACTATCAGAAAGAAATTGCTGAAAAACAAAAGAAAATCAATGAAGCCGAAAAGCAGTTGATGTCATTCCAAGGTGATGATTCAGAAGAAGGTGCCGCTATCAGACAGGAGCTAAAGAATGAGCTGAACGAACTGAAAGCCGATTTAGAGGAAACCCAGTATAAGAAAGGGATTACGGAACAGAAGAAACTTCTGGATGAATTATATACAGAATATGAAACTGTTTTGAACTTAAGGCTTGATAATATTGACGTGCTGATTATGGACGTAATCGGGAACGTCAATTCTGAATCCTCTGCTATCCGTGACACGATAGTTTCTGAGGCTGAAAGCGTTGGTTATAAGATTACGGATACCATGACAACGGTATGGACGGACAGTACAAATAAACTGACAGGTGTCATTACGACTTATGGAGATAAGTTCACTTCCTCTCTCACTGGTGTACAGACTGCGATCAATGACCTGAAGAATCTGATCCAGCAGGCCGTGAACGCTTCCGATGAATCAGCGAAGAAAAATATTGATAATGCGGATAAACAGCAGACAGAACAGACTTCCAGACCAACGGTTCCGAAGCCTCCAACTCCTGTTCCAAAACCATCCTCTTCTAATGGTGGTGACGGCGTTCCAAGAGTTGGTGACGCAGTTACGTTTGCGAACGGAAAATATTTCTATAGTTCTGATGGGTTGAATCCCAATGGAAGCCAGATGTTAGGCCAGACCGTTTATATTACCAAGATTAACAATGCCTCCTGGGCAACGAAGCCATACCATATCTCAAGAGGTTCCAGCTTAGGTTCCAATGACCTTGGATGGGTGAGCCTTGACCAGCTAAGGGGTTATAAGAATGGCACGGAGAGCGTGGACAAAGACCAGTGGGCATGGACGAATGAAGATAACCAGCCTGAGACGGTAGTCAGGAAATCAGACGGCGCAATCCTTACAAGGGTACATCGTGGCGACCAGATCTATAATAATGAGTCAACGAAAAACCTTTGGCACCTGGTAAACAACCCTGGGGACTATATTAAGAGGTTCTACCCTAATGCTCCATCGGCTGAGGCTTTGCAGCCTGTGATACATGAAAGAACTGCTACTACTATTAATAATGAGATACATGTTGAATTTAATCTTGAAAACGTACAGAAACCAGAAGATTTCTTGAGGTTTATCCAACATGATGAAAAAGCTCATAGATTACTTCAAACGATGATGTTTGCGGAACTATCTGGACGGAGTAGCTTTGAGAAATATAAGATAAGAATCTAGGAATGGTAGTTCTATTCTCCCTTAGTAAATAAAAGTATAATAGAGGGCATTGGAAATTAGCTTTCTCTGCCCTTTTATACTGTAACACGACAACAATTCATCAAAAAAGATAGTAAAAATTGAATAGCAACACAAAATGACAGACAATATTTGGAGGAATATTTACATGAAACAGGAAAAGACAATCGAGGTATTAAGAAATAGAAATGCAAAATTACAGGAAGAGCTTGGCGTACTAAAGAAGAACGATGCCAAATCTGCCGATGGTTCTAAGAATAAGCATGTGGATGAACTAATTTCTGAATTAGAGGGAATCAAGAAGCAGTGGCAGGATGCGTTAGATGATTTGAAAGTTGAAAAAGTCAAATATACAGAACTGATAAAAGATATGAGGAGTATCAAGAAGACCTTTAAGGCGGTTTAGAATCTGGGAAATTAAGAACTTGTAAACACTCGTAAGCGATTAGAAAAGATAGAGAACTTTAGAAATAGGGTTTTGATAGAGAATCAAAAAATAGTAACGTAACCATATAATTTTAGTAGTATGTCGGTCTTGCATAGTGAGCAGTGCCGGCATTTTGAATTTGTATAGGCAGTGGACGGTTACAGTCTGCTGCCACTTTTGAATAATCCGAGGCTTGTCGGCACGACTGGCAAGCCCATAATTATATATAAAGTAGGAGATGAAGTTACTATAGAGAAATTAAATGAGAAAGAAATCTTGCAGTATGCGCTGGAAAATAATATAATTGACCTATCATACGTGCAAGAAAAAATAGAGATGGCTAAGAGAAATACCATACTAAAGAAATATGGATCTTGTATATGGTATAGCGAGAAAGAACAAACTTGGTATTGCCATATACCTGACAAAACGAAAAAATCTGGAAGAAAGAAGGTAAAACGGAAAAAGAAAGAGGACATTGAAGAAATTGTTTATCAGTATTATAAAGGGCAAGAGCAGGAACAAAAAGCAGAAAATCGCAAGGAAAATATAAAATTTAAGGATTTATTTGATGAATTTATAAGATATAAGTCCAAAGAGGTAACTGCCTGTACAATAAAAAGAATGATGGCAGATTGGCATAAATTTTATATTGGAACAGAATTTATTGAAAAACCATTAAATCAGATTACCAAAATTGATGTAGATAATTTCTTGAATAATGCCTTAGATGAGTATGAGTTAAAGCCAAAAGCGTTTTATAATATGTGCGGTCTATTAAAACAAACACTTCAATACGCCATTGATGCAGAATATATTGACAAAAATCCTTACAGAACAAAGATTAACAAAAAGAAGTTTGCGGATCATGGGAAAAAACCAGCAGAATATGAAGTCTATCAATCTGACGAGAAAAATAAAATCATTCAGGAAATGGAGCGAAGGCTTAAAAATAATCCTAAAAATACCGCACCATTAGCTGTAATATTAGATTTTGAACTTGGTACACGGAAGGGCGAAATACTTGCAATAAGTGAATCGGACATAGAAGATGGGTGGATCCATATACATAGGCAGGTAGTCGAAAAATTTGACATATCAGACATTGACAATATCAAAAGTACAGGTTTTGAAGTGGTGAATTATACAAAATCATCGGATGGGGATAGATGGCTTCCGTTAAGTCCAAAAGCAATAGAAACCATAAAACGTATACAGGATATCAATCATCAATATAATGAATGTTATGAAGACTTTCTGTTTGTCAAGAATGGACAGATCATGTCCCCGGATGCAGTAGACGCTCAGCTTATTCGAGGATGCAAATATATTGGGATTAAAGTCAAGACTATGCACAAGATAAGAAAAACATATGGCTCTATGCTTCTCCACAATGGTGTAAATATCAGTGCAGTAAAAGATATGCTGGGTCATGCTGATGAATCAACGACAATGAAACACTATATTTACAATACTATGACGGATAAAGAGACGAAAGAAGCAGTGTTGAATGCTCTTTCCGATATATCAAATAATAAAGTGACCAAAAGTGACCAGAACATAATCTCATTTCAGAAAAGTAAAAGAGCCAAAACCCTTGAAACTACAAGGCTTTCAGCTCTCTAACAGACCTGCGGAAGATGGGACTTGAACCCACACAGCTCGAAAGCTACAAGATCCTTAGTTTTGTTCTATCCGCTCAAATAGTCTTGTTCGTTTATTTATTTAATAGTTTCTTGATTTTCTGCCATTTTTCAAGGTTTTTGGTCTTGTTCTTTAAGCAGAAAACACTTCATCTAACGAATAAGATTATAGCACATATGGGCTATAATTGCAAGCAGTTTTTGCACAAAAATAAGCCGTTTACATAACGGCTTATTCTCGTATTTTGACTGTTGCAAAATTGCAATATACTCTATACTTTTGTAAAGGGATGATTCCTTAATCATAAAACTTTATACAAGAGGTTCTTTTCCTCTTGTATATTGTATATCAAAAAGAATGTCTGGTCAATAGACGGGAATACAGTTTCTATTTTTGTTCCATGTAGCACACCCAATCAAAGCGATTTAAAATCGCTCTTGCCGAATCTATACTCTTTTATACTCATACAAAAGAGGTACAATATACAAAAAATGTGTATTACATACCCTTATAATAGTAAGCACTTCTCAAATAATTCCCTATATAAACTGGAATTAGTATCTCAAAATAAAGTATATCACATATGCCCAACTTAACAGCCCATGAAAAATAGCCCACCCAACAGAGTGCCAGGTAGAATAACTAATCACCATTGCCAGTGCGCTGCCAAATGTGATGCCTGTCTTTACTGTTTTTTCAACAGTTTCTTTCTTTTGCTCATCCATGTATGTGTGTGTCCTCCTCCAAATCCCGATTTATTTAAAAGATTATACCATACAACCATTTAAAAGTATATAATCAAGAGGAAAAAGCCCCTTTGTGGTTTTTCCTCTTTTCCCAGTCTATTCATACAGCCAATGTCAAGACAGAAAAGAGTATTTTCAAAGAAAAACCTTTTGAAAATCTTCCTTTTCAATCTTGACATTGATTTACGTTATCGCTTTGGCATTTCTCTTTCGTGTTCATGAGTATGTTCTTGTTGTTCCTTATACTTGTCTATAAGTTCTTGACGCTCTTGTTTTGGCAATGTGGGATTCATCATTTCTGGATAAGGTTTTAATGTGTTCGTTAGCTTTGCTTGATAGCATTCTCTTTCATACTGGATTTCTGTTATTCCTCTTTCAGAGCAATAATGCTCACGATATGTAACATACTTATCAAAGTTTTTCTCCCTTTCATATATCTCCGTCTCTTTGGCTTCCAACCCCTTTTCTTTTTGTGTCAATTCTTTCTTTTGCCTATCTAATTCTTTTGTCCTTTCAAGGTTCTCTTTTTTCTTACTTTTTAATTTTTCCTCTTTCTTTGAGAGCCTTGTTTCTCTTTCGGCAATCTCTTTTTCTTTCTCTTGTAATTTTTCAGCCTTTGCCTGTAACTTTATCTCTTTAACGGACATATTGCGCCCTTGCTCTTGTGTAATACCAGTTATGACATTTATCTCTCTGTTGGGCATTTTCTCTCTAAGGTGCTTTTGTAAATCGTCGTGAAAAGTCTTTAAATCATTCCTGTTCAAAACCTCTTTAGCACATACCTTTTCGTGCTGTTCATGTTCGGGATTCTTATCAGGCGAAACAGGAATGAAAGAGTAGTGCATATGCGTTTGCTTTTCGTCACAGTGAACGAAAGCACCGACACAATTATTTGCACCATACCTTTCATTTAAAAAATCTACAGCATGAATGAAAAACTCTTTTTCATTTCCGTCATAGTCCTTCGGCAAAGTAATAACCCAGTCGCACATTGTTTTTACATCAGCCCTGCCAAGCTTGTATAATTCATCCAATCGGCTTTTGTAATATGCTTGCGGAGTTACTTCTCTTTTCATCAAATTGTAATTATCTTTTGTCTTTGCCTTGTCTATATCCTCATTTGAACGGTTGCAATCCTTTTCTTCAGCCCTGTTATAGTGATTAAGCAAATGACCGCTTTGAATGTTCGTATATTTTGCAACATGCGCCATATTATAGCACCGCCTTTCTTAATATTGTCAGTGCCATAATCTCCCCTTGCTAAATTTTACATCACATCAAAAGCTAAAATCAAGAGAGCGCCAGAGTTGGTATAGCAAGTTATACCAATTCTGTTGGTAACTTGCTCTCCCGAGGGGCAAGGGTTGCACCCTTGACTTGCTTAAGGATTTTCAAGCCATAAGTTAAAGAAGCAAATATACCGTTAACGGTATATTTGCTTCTTATCTATTAAATACAAAAATGCTTGTAAGTATTTTCGTCAGTTGCTAATTTTACAAGATCAATCTCTTTCTTTTCTTCCTTGTTCTCGACAACAATAATTTCTTCGCCGTAATGCTCTAATGCTTTTAATATTTCTTCTTCTGTTAATTGCACTTCATTTTCTAAAAGTTCTTTTGATTTTTCGGGTAAACCACTTAACATTTTACCCTCTACCATTCTTGCTAATTCTTCATTGTTTTTACAAAGCACTCTTACCTTTCTAAAACTTCCGCATATTCTTTTCCACTGTTCATATTCGCTCGGATTGTTGCTTTCGCCAGTAAAATATTTAGAAAAAAGAATATCAATATCCATAGTATGCAAAGGCATTATTATAGGAAATCTTCTATAGCTTTGTCCTTTATCCTCTGCCTTATGTAAAACTCCTTCTTTATCTACATATTCACCCGCTAGTCCATCCAAAAATTCTTTATAGTCTTGAACGCTATTTACTATATTTACCGTATTTACTAATTTCACAGAGCCATATTTAATATTGACTTTTGCATTGTGAGGGTGAGAATCAAACACCTTGAACAAATTTTCTCGACCTTTGAAGTCATCAAGTAGTTTTGACGCCCTTCTTTCCGACCAGATAATAACAGGTTGTCCGTCATACCCCTCAAATGTAACATTATCACCACCTACTTCAAAAAAGATTTCATCATCAGAGGATAATTGAGGGAAAAGGCTTCTTGCTAATGCCCTTGAAGCTACGTCTTTTCCATATCCGCCCTTGCCAGTGATATAATAATTCAATCTTGTGTTCGGCATTTCCATATCAGCAATATAGAGCAATCTTTTCTTTTGTAGCTTTTCTTCAATCTTCAAATACAGAAGTTCATCATCAATTCTACATTGCTTTAGTGTTTTTCCGTTATAACGGACATCATAAATCATTTCTTCTTCTTTTGTCAAATCACCGCCATATTTCAATCGTCTTTCTTCTCTATTATCAATCTCTTTTCTAAAATCAAAATTGCTTTTTACCTTATCATCAGCATAGTGGAATTTACCCTCTTCTTGTGCTTTTTGAGTTTCATGTGTCAGATACATGACACAATCTAAAAATGCCCCTCGACCTTTGGGAACATCTATAAAATTTTCGGGAACACCAAACCAATTTGCTATCGAATGCAATTCAAGAGGACTATCACAACGACAAACAATGTGCCAGTGTTTTCCTTTTAATTCTCCGACCTGTTCTTTAGTGCATATATCATTATCAAAATCTTTATCAGTAAATCTATCCTCATCATGGCATATATAAGCCCATTGCTTTATTGATTTATGTGATAAGGCACTTATAATATTCCTTTCATTAAAATTCAAATTTTCCCCTGTCTTTGGATTAACTTCATATTGCATAACACTAAATATTCTTACTTTCATATCAAAATCTCCTTTCTTGTATTTGTTTTTTGCATTAAAAAAGTAGAGCATAAGAATAAGCGATTTACTAAAACCGCTAAAATCCTTTTCTCTACTAATAACTATTTTATCCTACTTTATACAATTTGTCAATACCTTACGGATAAATAATTGTATAAAAATGTACAGTTTATACAATACAGGTAGTACCCAAGCCCAGGGTACTACCTGTGTGAAAATGGCGCAAATATTGGGATTGACGCTCTAATAGCTGTATTTTATACAGTTTATACAATATATCAGAAAAACTCTTTTTTTGAAGATTTTATACATTTGTATGAATAAATAGCACATATGTGCCGGTTGGCACATATGTACTATTTATAAGCTATTCAGAAGAAATCAAAAAGCACTCAAAAAAGAGTGCTTTTGACTGGATAGAATTAACGCATTCGACCACGACGTTTGGGGGCTGTGTCCTTTTTGGCATATTGCTGTTGTGGGTTATAAACAGTATCCGCAAATAGGGAAACCCCTAAATCTTTCAAATACACTTCTGTCACAGAAATATTACTATGCCCCAAAACTTGACACAAGGTATATACATCTTTTGTTTGTGCATAGTAGTTTTTCGCAAATGTATGTCTAAACAGATGTATGGAAGTTTTTTCTATATTATGTGCCCTGTTATAGTTTGCAACATTACATTGCAGCATTAAGCTTCAGTGCCAGACCTTGATTATTTTTTGTTATGTCAATGTATATCGTACCGTCTGATTGAATATCTTCAACTTTTACATCCAAACTGGAAGATAACCTCAAACCTGTGGCAATTAAAAAATTTTCATATACCCATGTCTGATAGAAGACTTCACTACAACCACGTTCAGGCTTTTCTAGCAGTGTTTGCAGTTCTTCATCTGTATAGCACCGTTTAACAGTCTTTTGGTACTTAGGAATTTTGACAGGAAAAACGTCAACATATTCATTTTCTTGAAGCCAGTATATAAAGGCTCTAACGCTTCTGCAGTATGTAGCGACTGTAACATCCTTTTTGTTTTGGTCTTCCTTTAAATCTTCAATCCACCATTGATATTGGTCTTTGTTTATTAAGCAGGTTGAAAATTCCCACATATCATTACTGTCAATAAAATTTCTAATGTGCATATCATAAGTTTTCAATGTGCTTTCAGCAATGTTTTCAGACCGTTTGTCTTGATAAAATTCCTCTAATGCGTCTTTTGTCTTGATGTTCTCATTAACCATTATAGCCCTTCTTCTTAACATATTTGTGCGTCCTTTCTTGTGGAATCTAACGCACAAGACTATTGTAAAACGAAGTGCCAAAACCGACAACCCCTAAAAACAAAAAAATAACGATAAACCTTGATTTTACAAGACTTATCGTTATTCTAATGCGGAAGATGGGACTTGAACCCGATTCATAATTTTAGAATCCGCATAAATCAAGGCTTTGAGGCAGGTGTCAGAAGAAAAGTGACCAAAAAGTGACCAGAAAATCAGTGCACACAGAAAGGAGATTCTTGCACGTATGACAACTAAAGAAGTTCGGACTTTAAAATAAGTCGCACAGTTGATCCTATGGGATTGATTATGGGGCTTATTTTAGTGCCTGAATTTCTTCATATGGAGAAATACAAGGTGATATCTCAAAATGTCTGTATGCGCCGTATACATCGTTACAGGGCTATATCAGATATCAGGATATCCCAATACATCCAGAGGCACAACTTAAAACATGGATTTCAAAGATTCAATTAAAACATTGTAATTGTAATCAAAACATGCAACAAGTAATCAAACAAAAGGAGGTCATGAAAAATGACAGAGAAAGCAACTAACACAAACACAATTAACTTTTATGAGGAGAAGAAGTGGATTAGGCGCATTGGTTCAAGACAAGCCGAAAAGCGCAATTCACAGAAGCGTACTTATGGGAGTTATGGCGAAAATGGTTTGGGAATGACTTTAACAATAAGTCAGATGAAAGATTCCAAGAGATTCTTCCATGGATCAGAGAAGTCAGACGTACCATGTCAAAAGCCGAGATCAAAGCAAAGAGACATGAAGTAGCAGATTCCAGTTCCATGCCGCCATACATTAAGCAGTTGGCAAGTAGGAAAGGCTATTGCGTGAAGAAATGCAGTACAAAGAGACATCCCCTTAGAGTAAGTGGATATGCAATATTCAAGGATGAGAGGGACAAACAGCCGAAGTATGGGAAGAAGTTCAATCTGACAGCCCAGCAGGTAAAAGAGATTTTAGAAGCGAAGGAGGACAAATAATATGATTATTTTTAAGCCAGAATTAGTTGACAGGGTATGGAAAAAGGTAAACGTAGGCAGAGAGGGACGTAAGGAAAAGGTAAAAAAAGAAGATATTGAGATTGCCATCAATATATTCCTGGAAGAGATGTCACAGTGCATGGTTGATGGAGATGATATCAGTTTAAGAGGTTTTGGAAACTTCGTGTCAAAAGTGAGGAAGGCCAGGACTACATATAACTCAATGTGTAAGACAGAATTAACTTTTCCAGAGAGAAGGTTCATCAAATTCAATATTTCTAAGAATGTAGACAAGCAGATCAAAGGAGAAAGAAGCCATGAGTAATATGATGGATGAATATCTGAACCAAGATAGAGAATGGGGAATTGTCACAAGATTTGATAAAAGGAAAGGCTATGGATTTATCAAGTCGAAAAAGGACGGAGCATCATACTTCGTCCACAAATCACAGTGCAGAAGCGGATGGTTGGAATATGGATATCTGGTAGAGTTTGGTGTTGGCATTAATAAGAAAACAAGGAAAGAACAGGCAGAGAATGTTATTGTAGTAGAAACACCGCCATATAGGAAAAGATACAGATAGATTTTGAAGCCAATAAAACTTAACATTTTTCTCCATGGAATCGAACAAGTTGGGTATAGAAATTTTGTTAAGTTTTTAGCTGTCAAAAGGAGAAGTGTAATTTATATAGTGTTGAGAATGAGAAAAATGATTCAGAAAAGAAGAAATTAAATGGAACAAGATTGTTTTACAGAAGAGATATTGGATATGCATACAGAGAGTGAGGTTCAAATGAACCTATCATAACCAATACAGATTGTGTAGGACATGACGAACATTGCAAAGTGGTGTCTCCGAAAGTTTCGGAATCACCCAAATAGGATTTTGAGATTTAGGGTGCGTCAAATTAGACGTTGCTATTAGAAGTAGTTATCGTCCAAATGGACGCAGACTTAAACAACACATTGGATTTTTAAAGACACCGTATAATTCACATCCAACATGTACCAAAAAGTATGGCTTCGACAGAATTGACGGAGCCATTTGTGGTGCATATGTATAGATGGGATTTCCCAACTATTATATTGAGGCTATAGCGATTCACGATATCCCTTTAAAGAGAAATAGTATTATGAACAACTCTGACACAACTACTACCAGTACGAATTATTAGGTATGCTGCAATTTGCCCTGTGGGACGGTGGTTTCCCGCAGGGAACTGATGTATACCTATATGTACTTGGCAGTTGTTTTAAACTTAACACCTATAAAGAAATGAGTTTTTCTCGGAATTGCGAAAAAGGTTACATTACCATGGAATAAAATTATAACTCAACACGAAATCGTGGTGAGTCATTACAGTTGGACAAAATTGTCCAAAACATACAACTAAATATTTGAACATTTCAGAGAGTCCGATTCTGGATTCTCATTTTTGCGTTCCCTGTTTTGGGGACGTATCTATTACCACATCGAAAGGAAAAATAAAAAGTTAAAAATGATCTCAAAGAAAAAATTGAAACAACGAAAAGAATTTAGGGAGTATATTTCAATAGCAGATGAAAAAGTATTGGATATTAAAAAAGCTGGAATAAAATTAGTTGCAGATGATGAAATATTCATCATGGTAAATGGAACAAATAATTACTGGATTTCTAACCATGGACGGATGGTCAATAATTTGCATGGAAAATTCCATATGCATAAATCAGGCTATGTACATTATACACTTTTCGGGATGGAATCTAAAATCGACACATATACAGATAAATTAGTTGCAGAGCATTTCCTTGAAAATACGAATCCCAAAGAATATAACAGGATATGGCATTTGGATCGGAACAAAGAGAATTGTTTTTATAAAAACCTTGTATGGGTGGACTGTAAAGAATATTATCATTTAAAGCGTGGGGATTCACGCATAGAGGATTTAGGGAGGCAACAGGAATATGTTCCATATATCACTTTAAAATCAAATACAGCATATTCCATCTGGAATGGCATCTACATCAGGTGTTATAAAGATAACCGTGTATATGATGGTTCATATATGTGTGATCTGTGGAAAAATGATAAGGATTCTTTTGTTGAATGGTGGCATTCAGAATATTATGAATGTGAGGGCGAATCAATGGCGGTTGATAAAGATCTACTTTATCCTGGCAATAAAGAGTATGCACCAGATAAATGCTGCATTATTCCACAGACATTGAATACGATGTTGTCAAATTGCAAGAAACATAAGGTTAAATGGAAGTCATCGCTGAACCTTCCCCTTGGTGTCAGGTATGACAGTAAAATGAAAATGTATTATGGAGAGATTAAACCATTTGGACATGATGAAATTATCAAATTGTCTTATTGGGAAACACCCGAACAGGCATTTGAAGAATATAAAATACATAAGCAAGCGGATATACTGATTATGGCTGACAAATACAAAAATAAAGTGCCCAGAAAGGTATACGAAGCATTATTAAAAGTAGAAGTAAAACCATATTAAATTTAGGAGGATTTTTATTTATGAATAACAACAAGAATAACAACCCATACGGACATTTACTGGACAAGTATTTAGATGGTGCGCATTTTGACTATAGGACAGAGGAACAGAAAAAGGAAGAAGAGAGGGCGAGATACGGGAATCTTCTGGATAATACCAAGACGGATAATTCAATATGGGAAAACATGCTCGGTGTTTATGAAAGCTGTGAGAGAATGAGCCAGCGCAGAAAGGAAGAAGGGGAGATGTTCTCTGCCAAGCTCAAAGAACGTATAGAACGTGAAAGGCGGGAAGAGGAAGAACATATTGCTGAAGTCAGAGGATATACGGAATCTGTAATGGCTAAGAAGAGAGAGAAGGAAGAAGCTAAGGCAAGGGCAGAAGCACAAAGGCGCAAGGAAGCTGAGGAAACCAAGAAGACATTGGACAGGATTCAGTGGATGACTGACATGAGTGATTTTGTGGATAAGGCAACGAAAGAGACAAAGGCTATGCTGGCATACCAGAAAGAGAAGGATGAAAAGTACAAAAAAGAAATGGAATGGTATGAGAAACAAAGGGAATATATGAAGAAACGACAGTAGTGATTTAGTGGGGATAGGGCATATCGGATGTAAAAGTCTGGTATGCCCTATTTTTTTACGTTATTTTGAGGTATGGGGTAGAGTGTAGGTTCTTAAATATTTTTGGATGGAAACATAGCCCCCTCTGTGGACTTTTATACAGTTATTGTTGCTAGTTGAGACGAAATATGTAATTGCTTGATATGTGAAGTTATTGATACTATAATTACAGTATATTTTGTACGAGGGAGATAAAGTGATTATGACATTTATCGAAGAGGCTGTGATTGGTGAATTTATTTCAAAAGTTTCTGACAGTGCTTTTGATATATCAAAAGTTAAGATAAAACAGGCAGTAGAGAATAGAAAAAATAAACATCAAAGTCCAGAATCTCAGATGTATAATATAGTGGTGGATGTTCTCAATAAAATCACTTATGGCGAGTATGAAAATGACCAAGATAAGATTTATGATGCGGCAGAAAAGATATTAAAAGGTTTTAAAAGTGGTATAGGTAATAGTGAGGATGATATAAAATTAGGGCTGAATGATATTTGTGAGAATGTTGATGAAAATAAATGCACTGATTTTATGAAATTGATATATCGTGAACTTAGTAAGGAGAATTATAGTGAATTATATCGTGAGATAAGGTTATTGCAGAAAGAGGAAGAAGGTAATAAAACATCAAGGATCGAAAGGAAACTTGATGTAGCTATTCAGAAGATAGATTATATTAGAAATAATGGTGAAAATGTTACAATTACTCAAAATCAAGAAGAAAAATTTCAAAACAATAAGAAAGATAAATATCTTAAGATTTGGAATAGTAGATTGTTTCTGCATATTGATAATGAGGAAAGACCTATAACTTTGGCAGATGCGTTTATTATGCCAGATTATAATTTCCGTATGCAGGTGGGGAGAATAAAGTTTTTGGATACAGACACAATAGGAGATGTGATAAATAAATTTATAAAATATGACGCAACGTCAAATATGTTAATTACAGGCGCACCAGGAATTGGTAAAACAAGTATAACAGCATGGATAGCAAATGAGTATAAAGATGATGAAGATGTAATTATATTAAGATTTCGAGATTGGGGTAGTGAAGAATTAGATAAGGGATTGTTAAAGGCTGTTTGCGAAACACTTAAATGTGAGATTAAGGAATTGGAAAATAAAATATTGATTGTAGATGGATTTGACGAAATTAAATCTATGGACAATCGGGATTCTTTGTTGAACAGATTTCTTAATGATATTTTAGATTTTGATAATTTTAAAATAATTGTTACATCAAGACCTAATTACTTGGATATACATAGATTTCAGAATGTTTTTGAACTTTTGGCATTTGAAATTGATAAAATAAGTCAATTTTATGAAATAATAAAAGGTGTTAAATTAGAAAAACTTAAAATAGATCGTAGTAATTTAAATGTGATAGGGATTCCAGTAATACTATATATGGCTATTATGTCTGATGTTGACCTTACTCAAAAGGCTACAAAGCCAGAATTATATAGTCGTATTTTTGCAGAAGAGGGAGGAATATTTGATAAATTTTGCTATGAAGGAATTGGATATGATAAAGGAAATCATATTTTAAGGGATAGAAAGAATGTAAAAAAATATTTACGTTTTTTGGGTGAAATTGCATTTAAAATGTTTGAAAAGAATGATTTGATATTGAATAGGGGAGAGTATGAGATACCAGAATTAAGTTTTCAAGGAGTTGCGATACAGATAATGGAATTTCCGATAAAGTATGTTTTTGATAATACGGAATCCACTATTGAATTTATACATAAATCTTTATATGAATATTTTGTATCTGAATATATATGTTTTTCAATATGTCAAGCGATAGATATGTGTAAGTCTAAAGAAGACTTTGCAGGGATTTTAGGAAAATTATTTAAAGATAATATTCTATCTTCTGAAATATTAGAATTTCTGAAATTTAATGTTTTAAACGAAAAATTAGAAAATAAATTTGATATAGTAAGAGAAGTTTTTCAAATAATGATACAAGATGGTATGACTTTTTATACACGAGAATGTTATTCTAATATTATTGAATGTGAAATGACTATTTTTTTTAATATGTTAGAAATTTTACATGCATTGCAAATTAGTTTAGAAATGTCTGATAGGTTACTTTATTATATTAAATATAATAGGAAGGATAGATTAAATTTAAGGGAAATTAAAAGAGAAAATATAAGATATATGAATTATGATACAGAATTAAATTTAGATGGTGTATATTTAAAAAATGTAGATTTAAGTGAAGCAAAATTATATTGTTTGAGTTTTAAAAGAGCAAATTTACAAAATGCAAATTTTACAAATTGTATTCTTAAAGAGGTTGATTTTAGTGGAGCGGATTTGAGAAATACAATTTTTGACAATGTGGATTTAAATAGTGTTCAATTATTAGGTGCTTGTTTTAATGGGGCAGTATTAAAAAATATGAATTTAAGAGAGATAGATTTAAATAAAATGTGTTTGTTAGGGATAGATTTAGAAAATGTAATAATTGGGGAACATCAGATTGCTTATTTGAAGAGTAATAATTGTGATTTATATAAAACAGGAGTGTACTTTGAAGATAAAAAAATGATAATGCCTTATAGAGAGTATAAAAAAAGTTTATATAGTAAGTTGCATAAGTTTAAGAGAAAATAATTAGTAAATTGGAAAATGATCATACAAGATTAATTTTGTTGATATCAAAAATGTAGTATTTATCTTACAACACCTGATCCTCATCGCTCACAATATACTGACAAATATCCTGTATCTGGCAATCAAGAATCCTATAGAGGTCATAAAGAGTAGTAGTGTTCAGAGATTTGTTTGTAATTTATCAACAACCATCAATAATCAAAAAGTTTTTAATGGAGTAATGAATTATGAGTATATACGAATAATTCATTACGAAAGTAGTCTTTATTTATTATTACAGTCTATTATTATAAAAAGACGGCTGATTCTGCACACTGTAGTGTGATATACTTTGCCATTTTTTCTTCAAGTATATCACACTGTGATGTGACATACCTTAAAACTTTATTACAATATCTGATCATTATCTGAAGCGACATATTTACAGATGTCTTCAATTTGGCAATTAAGAATACGGCAAAGATCGTTTACTGTTTTCATAGAAATATCTTTGCCGTGCTTTAATCTATGGAGAGTGCTATGAGACATATGATATTTGTTGGTCAAAGTATACCAATTCTCATTTGACTTTTCTAATGTTTTCCAGAATGGAGAATAATCTATCATATTTATCAACCCCTCTTTACAACTATTAGGATAAATGGTATTCTTTTGTTTGAATATCTTCGTAATTACGAATATAGTTTGCTAGGAGTTGATGATATTGAAATATAATGTGCCAAAACCAAATGAAATATGCATGTCAGCGGAACAGTTGCAGAGATTCTTTGATTTTATTATGGGTGATGATTTTGATTTCTATGAGGAATATACGATAAATCTGACTAGGGAAGAGCAGGAGAGATTCTTTTGGGATAATCCAGATTTTATGTCTGGATTTTGGGTAGGGCGTGATGTGGAGTGTGAAATGGAGCGTGATAGGATGGATTTGATGAAAGAGAGGATTTACAGGGAGATTATGAGGAAGATTGGTGGTTTATAAAATTTTAAGGAGGATACTTCATCCCAAACACCAATACAGATTGCATTGAAGATTGATGAGAATGGAATGACTTCATTAAGAAATCTATATGAATTTTTAGAATTGAGTCCATCTCAATTTACACGTTGGTGTAAAAGAAATATCTTAGATAATCCATTTGCTACTGAAAATATAGATTATATTATCGTTCGTCAAACGGAAGAACGACCAAACCCTAATCCAACATATGATTATAAACTTACATCAGATTTTGCAAAGCAACTACCCATGGCATATAATAATGCTAGACTAATCGCCAAACCAGAATGCAACTGGCTCAGTGCAAATAATAAGTAATATAGATAAACAGTATTGATGTCTTCAAGACAGGTGAGAAATCATCTGTCTTTTCTTATATTATATTAAATTCTCAGGAATCGTACATCTTTTTAATCTAAATAAAGAAATAATAAATATCCCATATATTAATCTTTCAAAAACAAAAACCTATGTAAAGTACATATGAAGGATGGGGGTATACTTTACATTTCTTACCATTTACTGTCTATACACTCTCCTACTGTTAAAAATGTAAACTCAAAATTTTTAGCACTTTCAGAAACAAAATGTAGAAATAATATTTAGCTCCAAAAAACAATATTAAATTAAAGGAGATTTTTACATGGCAAATAACTTAAAACTTATCACATCCGAAACTTTCGGAGACCTATCTTGTAACTTTTATCGCAATATGAACGATGACATTTTACTTACACGAGAACAGATTGGATTAGCACTTGAATATAAGAATCCAAACTCTTCTATGAGTATGATTCACAAAAGACATCAAGATAGACTCGATCCATTATCAGTAGTTACCAAACTGTTAAGTACTGACGGGAAAGAATATGAAACAATGCTCTATACAGAAAGAGGTGTTATGGAGATATGTCGTTGGAGCAACAAATCCAAAGCCAATCAATTTATGGACTGGGTATGGGATATTGTTGAAAGATATAGAAATCATGAATTAACTACTACTCCACAGATAAATATGGATCCTATAACAGAATCAATAACCTCAATGTCTCAGGCAATAACTACACTGATTACCAATATGGCAGCAATGCAACAAGACATTCAAGACCTGAAACAGTCACAAAGAAATCGCTATTTATTAGAAAACAGATATCCGTCAGCTTGGTACAAGAAAATCGCACCTAAATACAAAATGCTTATGGAATATTTCGATTGTGACAGAAAAGAACTGTACTCTTCTATCTATAAGGAACTGGAAGATACATATGACGTGGATATAAACCAAATCCATGAAGATTACTGTTACGAAAACCACTTACTGAAAGAGGAATGCTATCCCATGAATGCTATAGAGCATGATGCCAAACTCAGAGATGCTTTAACTTTATTGATTGATAATAGTTTAATCAAATATGGACTCAAAACTGAGGAGGAAATAAAGAATTTTAAAAGAGAAACATTATTTGATAGAGAACCTATTAATGAGAAATAAAAACTATATGGAGAAAATTACATAATGAATACCACCAATACTAAAATAACATTACTTATACCAGATCAACCGAATAATTTTAAGATAAGAAATATTACACTAAAAATTTCTAAAGATAGAAACAACAAATACGGAATACAACCTATATACATACAAGGAATTTTATATCCAAAGAAAGAGAATGTGCAAATAACCACTACTATCATATCAACTGTAACTCATGCCAACTGTAACCATCATTAACCACCAACAATCAAAAAGGTTTTAAGAGAGTGATTTTTGCGTTAGCAAACAATCACGTATGTCTGTCTTTATTAATAAGGTTATATTTTAATTCTGTTCAGTTTATGTGTATTTTTGCACATGAAAAATACGGCTTTAAAAAATATCATGTGCATATTTGCACGTTTACTGAACTCTCGCAGAATAAATTATTAGCAATAATAAATAAAGTTGATATAGGCTTTGGCTCTATGAAGAAAATAAACTTAGATTATATGGAATGTGTGTCTGATAGATTAAAAAATATGGTCGATGTGTGGATAGAACACATGACCTGTTTTGTGCGTCCGAACATCCTTCAATTAATGTAAACCTACCTGGGATACCCATTGCCCACCTACCCCCATCTATACCCTAGAACGCAAAAATTCAGCCCTATTTCGGCTTGAAACACCATCACCCGAGAAGAATATACCTACGCAATACAAGCCAAAAATAGCCCCTTAAAACGCAAAATAAACCTACTACATAGAACAAAAAATTAGAGCCTTTCAGACCATACAAAGCAATCTGTCAGACTCTTTTTTCATCATAAAAATCATTCACAAATTACATAAATCATCCAATCAATTATTCCATCAGCCTATCTATCCGGCATACAATATCATCAAAGTAATTTGTATCAGGATTGTAAACAAAAACGCTCCGAATCTTATCACCTTTTGAAAACTGTCCAGTATCATATTTCACATAAAATCCAAACGAATCAGATCCATTTCCATCACCATCTAATACAGTTGCGTCAACCATTTCAATAATAATCCTACCATTCCGATTCTCGATAACAGATGTCAGCCTGTCAAATTCTTCCTTTGTCTTGCTATGTTGACCATTTGCATGACACCGATACCAACATTATCATTCATCCTATCATCATTTGCTCTCTTGCTTGTACTTGCTTCACATGCATTACATCCCATCGTACCAACTAACATCACTGACAGTACCACATTTACAATCCTTCTCTTCATATCATCTATTCTCCTTGTCTGTATATTATGAGGGCGTAGCCATGACCACACCCTTGCAAACTCTATGCTTCTAACCGTATTCTTCCATTGGTTTCAACTTCTGTACTGCCGTAATAATCACGGATATCATCCATGGATAAGTGTCTATGGCTTTTCTTCCTGAATGATTCAGAGTGCCAGTACCAGCATTTTTTCTGACTTGCAAATTTGAAACCGAGTTCTTTCAATTCTTTCCTGTGATGATAGGTATTGCCCGAGATCCACAACCATGCTCCAATGATTTCAATGGTGATGTCAGAGAGATAAATGACCTTCTGTAACATTTCCCTCAATAGCTCATCTTCTGCAAAGTCATACTTCATGTTGTCATATGAATTGCCGTATGATGAATGATTGCTTCCTGAATTACTGTCTGCCGTGTCCTGTCTTGAATGTTTATCCTTTAATATCTTGAATAGCTTCTCATACTCGACATTGATTGCTTTGGTAGCCTCTTCTGAGCCGCCGTTATCTGGGTGATACTTCTTTAGCAAGTCCTTGTATTGTTTCCTGAGTTCGTCCAATGTTTGAACGTTCTTAAAATAAGTGTTCATATCTCAACCTCCATAACCTGTAAATATAAAAAGAGTGCAAAGTCCTCGATAATTCAATAAAGACTTTGCACCTTTTTTTAATTAGTGGTTATTTACTCTTGTTCTTTTGGGTCATGCGTTTCGATATACTCTATAATTGATAATATTTCATCGCTATTCATGCCCTTTTCTTTTAATTTTCGGATAAGATTAACTACTTCTTTACCTGTCATATCCTCACCTCGCTTTTAAAGTGCCGTTTACTGGTACTTTTATTATATCAATCGGTGATTGTGGTGTAAAGCCTTTATTGAATTGTCAAGGTGCTTTGTTTTGGTGTTGAGACTATTGTACATAAAAACATGTACTTTGTAAATAGAAATAATACACGAAAATATGTACTCTTATTTGTAAAAAGTACATAATTATATTTACATTTTGTTGAAAAAAGATAAAGAGTATGATAAAATAAAACAGAATAATTTTATCAGATAAAAATATTGAAATATAAAGTAAGGAGGGAATTCATAAATGTTTGCAAATACCATCAAAAAAATAATAGAAGACTATAAAAAGAATGGAAAAGAATTAACACAAAATGATTTAGCAAAAGTATTAGAAATGACAAAACAAAGTTTTTCAAACAAAATGCAAAGAGATACTTTTACGGCTGAAGAAGTGGTGAAAATTGCTAATTATCTAGGTATGACGGCATTATTAAAAGGTGAGAACGAATATATTATTCAATAACAAGAATGTATTCTATAAAGATTTTTGAGAAAGTAGGAGTTCTACTTTCTTTTTTTATTCCTTGGAATAAGTACATAAAAACATGTACATTATGCATAATAAAAAGTATATATTTTTGTGTACAATGTCGATAGACAAAGTACATATTTTTGTGTACAATACACTTACAAGGTCAAATAAAGCAAACAAAACAAAAGACCTAACAGCCCGGTTATCGGGGGCGTAAGTTCCGAAAACAGCGATTGCAAGCGGCTGAATACTTGCAAGGTGAAAATCCGATAGTTATAGGCTGTCCACTTGAGATAAGAGTGTAGCGTCAAAGCAAAACAGCCTTTTCTATACTACGTCCCTGTGAGCCGACGATTACGAAGGCAATAGACACGCAAGTAGTATAGATTAGAAAACAGTTTTCTATTAAAACACACCAAACCAAACGAAAGGCAGGTAAACGATATGATTTACAAAAAGATATTTGCATTATACCAGGCAACTACAGGTACACCCAAAGAGAGAGCGACAGCAATCTACAACACTATCCATGATAATCAAGAATACGGCTATCTTGCAGATGCTCCGCTTGACTGGATAGAACACAAAATTGAAACGGGTGAAATCAACACATGGCATTAAATCCCCTGACGAGTCTTTGAGAATTCATATTTAAGGACAATCGACAAGTCATATGGTCGTAGCTTCAAAGCAAATTGTCCTTTTGGGATGGTTATTATCCTATAAAGCGACCGAGTAGCCGAAAGCACTCACAAACTTGAATCAATATACTGGTGAATCGCCCGAGTGTAGATAATAGTCCAGAAGATTATTTGAGGGTTGCTATTTAATTAAGATAATAAGTGTAAAGGAGATTAAGAATATGTGTTGTACGGCTGATGTATTAGATCAGAAAATCAAGGATATTAGGGAGTATAAGAGTGTCAAAAAGGACGCTGAGGCGAACTTGAAGCCGTTAGAGCAAGATGTCAAAGAGTTCATGGAAGAGAATGAACTGACTAAATATATTGGTTACGGCTATTCGATTTCTTACAAAGAACAAGAAAAAGAGAGTGTTATAAAAGAGAAAGTCTTAGAATTCCTGAACAATCCGAAAATAAAAAAGGTCATTCAAGATGAAAATCTGGATACATCTGTATTATTTTCAAAGACAGTTATTAGACCTCTAAGAATTAATTAATAACAGTGGTTGCGGCCACTATAAACAGGGCTTTAAGCTGCAAGCGTTTCTATCCTGTACGGATGTATGGGATAGAGGGTAGTCAAAAAGAAAGGGGAGAAACGCCATGAAAAAGATCATAGAATTCTTAAAAGAGAACGGCATTGAATACAGAACCGTCTCTTTAGGCAATCCGTATTATTACAATGATGGTTTTACAGTCCAGGGAATTACAATCAGATTTGATTATGAATTAGCCAAGGACATGCAGGAACTTCAAAAAGAGGAAGAGGCTTTCCTTAAATCCATGAAGCGTAAGAGAAAGCATTGTATTGGCTATTCTGGCAGATGTGGTATCTATATTCCATGGTACACGGTGCTTGCTACTTCTGATTTTGAGAAGTTAAAGGAGCATGAAGCAAGGATTGATGCAGATGTGGAGAAATTTTGGAAAGAAGAACACGAACGCCGGGAATGCCAGAAATCGGCAGCTATGTAAAGGGGGGAAGACAGCGTGAGAAAGACATACAACGTTTCATTTTTTAAGAATAATACATATCAGGCTCATATAGTGGAGTCTGACAAGAGTCCTGCCAGGATCGCACGGTATTACAGGGATGTCAAGAGAGCCAATAATGTGCTTGGGATATCGCTTGCAGCTGCTGACAGTAGAAAGCCTGGGAAACCAATCATCACAATTTAAGGAGGAAACGAGATATGAAGAACCAAACAGTAAGTTTTGCGACGGTCAAGAAAAATGGAGTCATTACAAAGATAGGAAATTCAACGGTTCAACAGCCAAAAATAAATTTTAAAGGCGGTTCTGTGAAATGGTTCGATGATAGTAAGCTGCTGAAAGTTAATAAAGCATAAAGGGAATACATAGGAGATTTTTAGGGTGGATGGTTCTTCGTATAGGGTTCGATTCCCTGTTCACCCAATAGGCGGTAAGCCGAAAAGAGGTCGATCTTGATTTAAGTCAAGTAAAAGAAAGGTGGAAAATTTTATGATGAAATGGAAGGCAAGGACAGAGACAACGAATATTGGTGTATTGGAATTAGGGAATCTGACTTTTGATGAAGATTACATGGAAGTATCTATTGATATCTGTGCCATGTCCGACAGTCTGAAAGCGGAAGTTGATAAGGCTATTGAGATTGCAAAAGTCCAGTATACGGAACATAACAAAGCATTGAACGCTGAAAAAGGTTACAATCTACCTACTGTATGGAGTGATAAGCCGGTTATTATAGACCTTACATTTTTGCGTGTAGTATTGAAAGCTGGTGAGCCGATTACATATACAATCTGTATCGGGTTTGAGGATGCCGACAATAGTATGATGGAACAATGGGACTGTGATATTGCGGTCGATTTATCAGAGTATTCCAATGAACTGAAAAAAGCAATCATCAAAGTATTGGTCGATAAGTTCTTTTAAGCAGCTATATGAATATTGGGATTGCTATAATGGCAGTCCCTAATAGAATGATGGAGGGATAATTAGCTATGAAAAAATTAGCATATGAATTTGAGGATTTTAACATTGGAAACCATAATATTAGGTTCGATACGGATGGCGAAGGAGTCTTGATTTCTTTTCCTTTTACGGATAATACGCCTGCTATCATTAAAAATAAGCTGAATGACATGATCAGCCGGGCAATGAATATATATCTGATGAACAGCATAATCGAAGGATGTATGCCGACGGCGGAAAATTTGCTTTTAAATGCAAGTATGCAGATCAATCAGTGCCATGGTGAGCAGCCGCAGTATTATATATCATTGGTTATTTCAGATTTGTACCCAGAAATCGGGATGGATGTCTGGATTGAAGAGACTTGTAACATTTATTCGGAATCACTGGAATTTTGTAATGAGTTTATGACTTACTGCCGTTATCAGTTGGACAAGATGTTGTTCTGGCAGATGTGATTAGAAAAGAGTGAAAGTAAATGAGAATAATTCTTAATAAGTTATGAGAGAGAAAAGCACAACGGAAAATTTAATCTTCTGATTGTGCTTTCTTCCCTTGTTGGGTAGCGTGGATTTCTTCCATAGTTTTTTCAAGATATAATTGTCTCCATTGCTGGTGGATGATTTCTTGCTGTAGCTCCTTGGAACGCTTGTCAAGGTAGTTCTCGAACCAGGTCATAATGGATTGCGGTATGAGTTTGTTAGGAGTCTTGCGGATTAGGAAAAATAATATGTCCTCTAATTTGTCGTGGAGATTGGAGAGGAATTCTTTGAGTATGTTCTTTGGTCTGATTTCAATGTCCATGGTGGTTGTCCTCCTGTAATTGATACCATTATATAGGAAGAAACACGGTATGACAATGGGGAAAATGGAATCTGGAAATGTTGTTCAAGAAAACACTTGAAAATGTAAACAGTTGGAAATTGGTCGTTTTAGTTCAAAAAGTATAGGAAATATAGCCGATTTTGTTCAAGAAATAGATGATACCATTTTGTGAACATTTTAAGGATTCTCTATATCTGGATGGAAGGAGGGAACGGATTTGAAGTACGGATATGCAAGAGCCTCAACGAATGAAGATAAACAGGATATAGGAAGGCAGAAACGGGAACTGGTTGCGTTGGGGATTAAGGAACATAATATTTTTTGGGAATATGAAAGTGGTTCCCATGAGGACAGGGAGAAATTGGGACAGCTTCTTGAAACGGTAAAAGAAGGAGATACGATTGCCTGTACAGAGGTCAGCAGATTATCCCGTTCTACTAAACAATTATGTGAGATATTGGAAATGGTTCAGAATAGGAATTTGAAATTGGTTGTAGGGGGCTTCATTGTAGACTGTACTGGAAGTGAAGTTGATCCTATGACCATGGGCATGTTACGCATGATGTCAGTATTCGCACAAATGGAGCGGGAAATCACAATCCAAAGAATCAAATCAGGGATGGAAAATGCAAGGGCAAAAGGGAAACATATTGGACGTTATAAAACTAAGATGGAAGATATACCACAGTCATTTTTTCGGTATTATCCGAAATTCTCTAATGGAGCGATAAATCTATCGGAGTTTGCACGATTGGCAGGACTTAGCAGGAATTCTATCTATAAATATTTACGAATTGTTGAAGAACCATTAGATTAGAGGAAAGGATAAAATAAAGTTATGAAAAGACAGGAAATAAATTCAGAAGACCATAAACTGAAAAGCATATACAAATTTATTGTAGGCTATTTTAAGAAGTATGGATTTGCGCCTTCATTTCGGGAGATTTCTTTAGGGACAGAGATAAAGTCTACATCGACCATACGTGAAAAGTTATTGGCTTTGGAACGGGCAGGATTGGTATCTTTAAATGAGTGCCAGCCGAGGGCTATACAATTAATGGGATATAAGTATATAAAGAGAGGAATCAGTAGGGAAGATACCAGAAAAAGCAACCAGGCAAAGGAAGAAATCTGTAACAATTTCTTGAAATCATTAAGAACGAAGGGAATACTTTCTGATGAAGAATTGAGGATGGTAGAAGAGGCTTTTTATTCTACGGCTGATGGATATGTGTTCAAGGAAAAACTGGAATGAGGTTGTTGAGATTTCATAAAGTTCGGTAGAGACTGGAAGCGGAGCTGATGGAAATTTAAGAAAAGGTAAGAAATATAAGCGTTTATAACGGTTCTCTTGTGTCATATGGCATGAGGGAGCCGTTATTTTTTTGCCTGTAGTGGTGGAAAATGTGGGGAGTTCGGTAGAGTGGATTTATTTTGTAGTGTTGGGGTGGTGTAGGAGTAGAGTAGTGAGTGGGATTTTGGAATGAGGGAGAGGGATGGAAAATTTTGATGATTAGAAGCTATTAGTGTGGTAGGCGAACAGGATAAAAGGTAATAAGGAAAAATGTGTTCGTGGATGTGTTCGGAAGAGGAAACTATTTTGTTTCTCTTTGCTTGGTGTGGGATAAGTCTGTATGGGACTGGGCTAATGGGTGGTGAATTGTTTTGATGTTGGTGTGATTAAAATCTGGTTGATTGGCAAGGGATAATTTTAATTGAGAATGATTATCAATTATTAAATTTGTTGTTCGGTAATTTGGGGAGAGGAGAGGTGAAAGAACATATATGGTGCTTATTTTATCATATGAGAAATATGTGTCGTGGATTATAGAAATATTTAATTGTTGGTTCAAGTTTATTGTGATAAAATGTAAAAACTAAAATGATATAGAGGAAAAGGATATTGTATTATGAAAAAATTTACAAAAGAAGCAACTATTGAAAATGTCTTGGAATCAATTAAAGAAAATACTTATGATAGAACAAAACATATTATAGATTTTATTGAAGCATTAGATATGATAGAAGGAAATATGTTTATTAGTCTCGATGCGAAATGGGGAGCAGGGAAAACCTTTTATGTAAGGCAAATCGAACAGACTTTAAACTATCTGACTAGAAAAGCTAAATGTATGGATATAGAAGAAAATATTGAGATGGCTTTTTCTCAAAATCCATTGGCAAACATAAAATTAGATTATACTTATCTGCCAGTATATTATAATGCATGGTTATACGATAATCATGATGACCCTTTGATGTCACTTATTATGATTATAGTAAAAGAATGTGGAGTATATTGTGATACAAAATTAAGTCCTGGATCTTTAAGTGATAAAGTTGCATCGTTATTAGATTTCTCTCTTATGACGTTAAATAATTTTCAATTTGGAGGTAACTTCCAAAGTATTAAAGAAAAGTTTCAAGGAAGGGATATTTTATCTTTAGTAAAAACAACTGAGGAGATACGTGAGAAAGTAAAAGAAATTTTTAATGATATAATTAATGAAAATACTGATAAGCTAATTATTTTTATTGATGAATTAGATCGGTGTAAACCTAGTTTTGCTATAGAAATGTTGGAAAGGATTAAACATTTTTTTGATGATGATAGAATAATTTTTATTGCATCTATTAATCGAAGTCAACTGGTACATACAATTTCTAAGTATTACGGTGAGAAATTTGATTCGACAGGATATTTAGATAAATTTTTTGATAGAAATGTTTATTTACCTGAAATTGATATGAGATTTAATAATGTTCTTCAATTTCCAGATACACAATATTTTCTTGAGCATATTACTGAGGAATTAAATAATTATTATCAATTATCATTAAGGGAAAATTTGCGCTTTTATCAGTGCATATCAAATGTTTCTAAATATTCACTTATTGGAGATGATGTGAGCGGAGGCATTGTTCTTTCAGCTTTTGTGCCGATTATTATTATTTTGAATATTAAGGATGAAGAGATTAAGAATAAATTTTTATGTGGAGATGATAGTATACTAGATGATTTATTTCAAAATATTCCTAGTACATTGAATAATTAATAACTGGCCTAATTAGCATTTGATTTTATGCCAGC
>OFGE01000912.1_pt1 | contig 29897 bp, 24 predicted proteins | sample 1521681 | NCBI WGS metagenome assembly OFGE01 (sample SAMEA3504093, study PRJEB24116) | mouse gut metagenome | biome: mouse gut; feature: mouse-associated habitat; material: faeces | place: Denmark | collected 2011
GACTAGGGCAAAAAATAAATGGAATAAGAATAACTATGATTCTTTTCTACTTACTTCCATACCGAAAGGCAGGGCGGAAGAGTGGACGGAGATAGCCAAGGAATTAGGGTACAAGAGCCGGAATCAGATGATAGTTGCAGCAGTTGAGGAAAAAATAAAAAGGGAAAGGGGCGAGGGTTAGGGTGTACGCTTATAAGGACGGCGTATATACTAATGATGATTGCAATATCCATAAAACGGTAAGATTCAAGCCGGAGATATTCAGAATCATAGAAGCAAGTCCGGGAAAGAATTTCACGGACAAGTTACAGAAAATCGTTGAGGAATACGCCAAGAATAAAGAAAAAGTTTTGTAGCACATATTCAGGAATTTGTAGCACAAAATCCATAAAAACCCTTGACAATATACTTATATAAGTATATAATATAATTGTAGCAAGGAGATAGCAGGAAAGGAGTTAAAGAAATGGAGAACACCGAAGAAATGGCAGTATTCAAAAGTTACCTAAGACGTTTAATGAGGGACCTTAAAGACCTGCAAAAGGCGATTAAGGAAAAGAACACGGAGGAAGCCGAAAGGCTCATAAATGATTTAATCGAAGATACCCAAAAGGATATTGAAGATTAAATAGGGATTCACACAGGGGGCGGACTTCTTAACATTCCTGCTAACCGCCCCTAGTGTTTATAGAAATAATAGCAGGAGAACAGGGAAAAATCAAGATACAATAGACCGATTCGGACACAAAAAGCCGGAGGGATTGGCAGCATGGGTTAAACTTATGCTCTATTTCACTATGGGAAAGGCAGTAAGGCGGAATCCAAAGGGGGCAGCAGGAACAAATACACCCGCTGCCCCTTATATTTGGAGGTAGAGCATGGGAAAGATATTTAAACAAATGAGCCATAACGACCGTATCAAAATGGAAGCCTTATTAAATGCAGGACATTCCAAAGCGGAGGTAGCAAAGCAGCTACATTTCCACAGAAGCACGATATACCGAGAATACGACAAGGGTAAATATATGCACCGCAATTCTGATTACACGGAAGAGGAAAAGTATAGTAGCGATTTGGGGCAGAAAGCACACGACTACGCCCAAGAGGGGAAAGGCAGGGCGTTAAAAATAGGGAATGACAGGGAATTGGCGGAGTGCATAGAGGATAAAATAGTAAATGATAAGTACAGCCCGGAAGCAGCGTTAGCGGAGATTGCCAAAGGAGAAAAGCAGTTTAAAACCTCTATCAGTTTGCGGACGCTTTACAGATATATAGACAATGGAATTTTCTTGAAACTGACAAACAAAGACCTACCTATTAAAAGTAAAAAGAAAAAGCACAATAAAAAGGTAAAGGTACAGAAAAGGGCAAGTGCAGGGGAGAGCATAGAAAACAGACCCGAAGAGGTAAAGGACCGGGAGATATTCGGTCATTGGGAAATGGATACAGTAAAAGGGCAACGTGGGGTTACAAAATCATGTATGCTTGTGCTGACAGAGAGAAAGACCCGTGATGAAATCATAGTAAAGCTGAAAGACCAAACGGCAGCGTCCGTAGTGGAAGCGTTGGACCGGTTAGAAAGGAAATGGGGGGATATGTTTAGTAAGGTATTCCGCAGCATTACGGTAGATAACGGGGTGGAGTTTGCAGATTATGAGGGTATGGAAAAATCCGTGTTCGGAGAGGAAAAGCGTACCTTTGTTTTCTATTGCCACCCTTATAGCAGTTGGGAGCGTGGAAGTAACGAGAATAACAATAGGCTTATCCGCAGGCACATACCAAAGGGGGAAGATTTTGACGGCAGGCAGGACGCAGAGATAGAGTATATAGAAAAATGGATTAACGATTATCCAAGGGGAATCTTTGATTACAGAACATCAGCGGAACTATTCGAGGAAGAGTTACAGAAATTGGCATAAAAATTTTTTTCAAAAACTTGTCGCAAAACTATTGACAAAATATATTATTGAAGTTAAATTTAAATTTTTGTTGACACCCACACGAACACCTGATATAATATCTCTCGTGAAAATTTATATCATTTCACACGACAAATCATATATAGCTTGATTGACAAGCTGATGTAACGGTATATGGAAGAGTGCAGAAAGAGTATCCCAGGGGGGTACTCTGCCCTCTCGAAGGTACTGTACATCGGCTTTTTTGTTGTGCCGACGTATTCCACGCTCCTTGACAACTTAATCGCAGTCTCTGTCGGTCAGGGAAGCACCGCCATGACCTGCAGGATCATGACATGATCTTGCAGCCAGCGTGCCAAGGACAAACCGCTTAGACTGCGACGCGAATTGCAATACCAGCCGCGGCAAAAGCCGCGGCGCTGAAACTTATCACTTTTTATCACTTTTTATCACTTTTTTATATGACGAAAGGAGCGGCACAGCCTATGTCAAACTATATATGGAAAACGGGACACAAAGAAATCGCGAATATCACATCTCTGACTCCAAATGCCTACAACGTAACTCATATGTCGGAAAGAGCTTCCTGGGCAGTGGAGAGCTTTTTGCAGACGGCATGGCTGCTTCCGGGGAACGGATTCCTGGGATGGCAGATGAATTCTGACAAAACCGGGCTCCGTGCCTTTGCTTTCTCAAAGGGGGACGTCAAGATGACATCCGGCGACTTTGGCTGGATATTTGAGGAATATGCGGATGTCGAAGCACAGGCGCCGGATTCCTTTGAGGATCTGTACAGGGATTTCCCCAAAGTATATGTCCTGCGGCATATGCCGGGAATCTCCGACGAACTCCGGACATTCAGGAGCCGGCATCTGCCCTCTGAGGACACGGATTATCTCCAGGATTTGGTCAGGGCTGTGAAGGAGTCCGGGGGAGTCGTGCGGATCGTGGTGGAGACCGGTCATGACAGCCAGGGCGTGATCCTGTTTTGTCTGGCGGAGGAGATGACTCTCCAGATGCGCACCTTGCTTTCCCTGGCATTTCCGGATACCGTCCTGGAGGAGGCGGACATGGCGGATGCGGATACGGATTTCAGGCTTCCGGCAAAGTACCTGATGGAAAGCATGAAAAGGCTGCTGGAGGTCTTTCTCCTTGAGGAGTCCTTGCTATTGGATTCCATAGAGGATCCCTCCACAGAGGATTCCTTCTCAGAGGAGTCCTCCACAGAGAATCTCTCCACAGAGGATTCCTCCCTGGATTCCGAGGATCCTGCTTACAGATTCCGTTGGGAGGATGAAGACGATCTGGACGCAGCCTATGGTTACGCCGATCCGGAGGGATATGATACGGAGGATCCAGCAGCCCACAGCCAGCCTGGAGCCGGTGGGAAATCCGGCGGCGGGGAGACGTCTGACCAGGAGCCTGACAGTCTCTTCCTGGATGAATTGGATCTGAGCGTGCGCACCTATGTCTGCCTGAATCGAGCCGGAATTTACACCCTGGGGGATCTCCGGAAAATGAGCCGGGAGGATCTGGCGAAGATCCGGAATCTTGGATCGAGAAGCCTGGAGGAAGTCATAAATAAGCTTGCGTCAATGGGCCTGTCCCTTCAGGGCGAGCAGGCGCCGCCCAGCAGCTCCCACATGCTGGCACAACTGATAGGCCTGAAGGACGTGAAGGAGCAGGTCAGGAAAATAGCGGCCTTCGCCAGGATGAAGAAGGACATGGAGACGCTGGGCAGGACATCCGTCCCGGTGGCGCTGAATATGGAGTTCGTGGGGAACCCCGGTACGGCGAAGACCACCGTGGCCAGGATCCTGGCCGGAATCTTCCAGGAGATCGGAATCCTTTCCAGCAGCCAGATCGTGGAGGCAGGCCGGGCGGATCTGGTGGCAGGTTATATCGGCCAGACCGCCATCAACGTGAAGTCCGTGTTCAAGAGGGCCAGGGGGAAGCTCCTGTTCATCGACGAGGCCTATTCCCTTGCATCGGACTCCCAGAGGGACTTCGGCTATGAGGCAATCAACACCATCGTACAGGAGATGGAGAACAGCCGCGGCGACACAGTTGTAGTCTTCGCCGGTTACCCGGAAGAGATGGAAAACTTCTTCTCCATGAATCCTGGGCTGAGATCCCGCGTCCCCTTCCGCATCAGCTTCCCCGACTACTCTACCGACGAGATGGCGCAGATCGTCGCCTTAGAGGCACAGAAGCGCGGCTTCTCCCTCTGCCCCCGGGCGCTGGAAAAGGCGGTCTCCCTCTGCGGGGAGGCGAAGCACCGTTCCGACGCGGGGAACGGGCGGTTCTGCAGGAATCTGGTGGAAAACGCGATCCTGGGCTATGCCTTGCGGGTCTACGGGGAAGGGGCGGAAGCCGCCGACGGGGCGGTAAAGGATTTTACCCTTGTGGAAGAGGATTTTTCCCTGCCGGACAATATGCAGGCCATACCGGAGAGACAGGAGGCCAAAAAAACCGCGCCCATAGGCTTCCGGTAGGAACTGTCGGAAAGACAATTCCTTATCAGCGGCGGGTTCCGGCGGCTTGCTTTTGTAAAATTTACAGACAAGAAAGCCGCTATCTGATATAGTGTACTCATGGCCGCCGGAATATGCCCCTCTGTCCAGGGCGGGAACATGTCCGGCGACCGCTGTACTCACGGCCTCAGCCATCTGCTCTATGGAATGATCTGCCCTATGGAACGTGCGGCAGGCGGACGCCCTGCCATGCAGAACGGAAAGGGGCAATGAGGGCGCTCAGGAGTATGATCCCTACAATGTGCGGCATGAATCACGGCCAGTGATTCTGTAGATTTCAGGAAAAATTCCGGAAAAGAAAGGTGGGAAAGACATGAAATTATTTCAGGGAAAACAGGAAGATTACCGAAAGAACCTTGCCTGCATGGAGGAAGTGACAGACAGGCTCTTAGGCCACATGAAGGGGCACGGCTTCTCCTTCCGGCAGGAGATCACGGACAGCAAGGGGGACTTCAGCCAGGAGAAGCTCTGCGGTCTGGTGGAAGAGCTTGTGGAGCGCTGGGCAGAGACCCTGCGGGAGAGCACGGACACAAATCCGGGCACCGGGGAGAGCCTGGCGGAGCCCTATATCCGGGAGCGGCGGGAGCTGTACGGCCTCTACCTCTACCTGGTCATGCGGTGCAGCCTGTGCGAGGGGGCGTATGCGAAAGCCTATCCTTACGGCTCTGTGGAGAAAGAGCGGACGGATTTTGCATTCCTGCTGGAACAGGCCAGGCGCCTGACCAGAAGATGGTGCGTCATGGCCGAGCCCGACGGGGAAAAACGCAACGAGCTGTACGAGGGCTATGACGAGCACTTCGGCTTCCATCTCTACAAGACCCTTGTGGATCCCCAGAGGATCACCGACGACAGCGCCCTGAGCCCCTGGTGGAAACGCCAGAACAACCTGAAGCGCCTGACGAATGAGGGCAATATGAAACGAATCTACATCAGGCACCATTCGCGCGCTTTCCAGGGAAGCAAGGGCAAAGAAATTGCCCCAGGCAAAGAAACAGCCCCAGGCAAAGAAACAGCCCCGGACGAGGAAACGGCTCCGGACAAAGCGGCAGCCCCGGCGAACGCGACAGTCCGGGCAGAAGAAACGGCGCAGCTGAAGGCTTGCCGCGATGAGGCTGAAACGGACAGCACGGACAGCAATAGCAGCTATGAGGACGGCTGCGATGGCGGCGACGGCTATGAGGACGATGATGCTTATGAGGATTTTGACGATTACGACGATTACGATGCTTATGGGGATTATGACGCTTATGAGGATGACAACGACCCCTATCCGTTCCCTGATTTCGAGACCAAGGCCGAATTCGAAGCCGCCGCGATGGAGCAGTGGGCCCAGGAGTATGAAAGGGCGGACTACCTGGCATCCCTCGCCCTGAGCTTTGCCTGTAAAGCCGAGTACCTCGAAGCCTGCAGGCGGTTCACGGCCTCCTTCGAGAAGGCCAGGCCGGATGTGCTGCGGGACTTCTATCAGGAACTGGAGAGAATCGTGGGCCTGTATCTGGCCGAACGGAACCTCTCCCCCCTGGCGGATACCGATAAGACGCTGGACGTATACAGCCGCGTCTCCGACGGCCCCTGCCGGCAGGCGGGCAACTATGAAAGGAGGCTGCAATGGGAGAATCTGTGAACGGAATCCGCGGAGCCTTCTACAGCGACATCATCTACGATTACCAGTGCAAATATGACGACAAACGGGAAAAATCCTTTCTCTACAGAGCCTTTTGGGCAGAGGGCGTCTCGGGACTGCTCAAGCGCCTTGACCGGTCGCTCTCGGAGCACCTGGCCGGGGACGGCCATGAGTCTCCCAACCCGCTGGAGAAATACATGGCCCCGTTCTGCCCCAACAGCCGGCCCGGGAGCTGGGACTACCCCTGGCATCTGGCGAAACAGCCCCTAAAGCCCGGGGACGAGTCCCGCATCAAAGAGCAGCTTGCGGCGGCCATGGTGGAGCATCCGGCCTGGGCTAAAGGGCTGCTGACAAAAACGGTTCCGGAAAAGGGCCGCAAAGAGCGCCGGGACTTCTGGGAGGAGCTTTGGCTGAGAGATGCCGCTTACAGAGCCGGGCTGATCACCGACACGGACTATTACCTGTGGCTGGTGGAATATCTGGCGGTGCGGGACATCTATTATAAAGACAACAGCATAGCCAACGCCCATTTGTGGCTGAAAAGGCTGCTGCATAAGACAGGCGTGGCCGGCGAAGACCTGGCAGTCAAGGCGAACGTGGAAAAGAAGCTGGCGGAGGCGGCAGCGCTGATACGCCAGGAACGGGACGCCGGAGGCACGGAAATCGCAGCCCGGCTCCACAATCTGAAACGCTCCGTGAAGAACAGGAACGGGGAGACGATCCGGAAAGAGGACTACCTGCCCTGGCTGACCGCCCGTCTGGAGCGGATGGCAGTCCACATCAAGGTCAAGACCTGGCTGCAGGACAGCGGATATCCCCTGGGGAGAAAGGACAAGGCCGAGAATCCGCCCAGAGAGCCCAGGAAACAGGACTTTTCCCTGCGCCTTTTCGAGGCATACTGCGACAGCGGCGAGGGCTACGAGTTCTACAGAAAAGACCTGGGGGGCCAGGAGAACTCCGGAGATTGGCATACGGACAGCCAGGGCTTCTGCATGCTGGAGCTGTCCCAGGCCGACAGCCTTCGGGAAATCCTGGAGCAGAGCGGAGGAAGGTATCTCTACATTCCGCTGGCCATCCACCTGGGAAGCGGCTGTATCTTCTTCCTGGCAGGGAAGGAGAATTACAGGGAAGCCTATGAGAAGGCGGGAAGGCTGCTGAAAGAGGCTTACAGGCAGGCGAACGGCTGCTGCTTTGACTATCTCCGTCTGGACGAAGGGTATCAGGCACAGTTTCCCGGGGACGTGGGAGGGGCGTTTCGGCTGCAGCCCTCTTTCCATGAGAACCAGGGGCGGAGCTGCCTGGACGTTTTCATGGATTTCAAACGCTACTGCCTGTCCGGAACCTGCAGCCCCCGCCGGACAGTCAAAAACTTCAACGAAGAGGCTCCCGACGGTATCCCGGATGCGTTCCGCTGGGCCTTTGACAATCTGGAGGAGATGGAAGTGAGCCCACAGGCGGCAGTCTCCTTCCAGCGTGTGCGGGAAATGGCGGAAAGGTCATACTGACCTCTCCGGCGCGGATGACCTTCCGAAGGGATACATTCCGGGTAAATACAATGCAGCTTGTTATGCTACCAGTTGTTTTTTTATCTGCTATATGCTAATATTATGATGGGCTGAATAAGGCCGCAAAAGCCGAGACGCCGGAGCAAATCAGAAAAAGAGTTGAGGAGGAAAAAGACACAGTGAATGGCGAAACAAAGCAGTACAGCATTTTGATTGTCCCCCAGCCGGAGGACAGCAATTCCCCGGTCTCCGCGGTGCATCTGGAGATTGCCGGAGATTCCAGCGACTTTTACAACAACGTGGAGGAGTGGAAGAATCGTCTCGCCCCCGACAGACAGACGCTCTACAGCAATGGTTCAGCGGACCGCGCATGTCGGATTGTCGCAGGGACCGACGGCGATTTCACCGTTCCCTGCGATGAGTTTGCCGCCCTCTCCACGCTGTTGTATTACTGCGCGGTTCCCGAAGCCACCGTCAGAGAAATCCGGTATCGGGACACGGTTTACACGGATGTCTCCAATCTGGAGATCCTGTATAAAGAGTTCGAGGCGGTACAGGGAACGATCTATGCGTGCCCGGTGAGGTGCTCGGCGAAAAAGGACGGCCGCGATGTAACCGTGTATTTCCTCGGGTTCGACTCCTTCGGGTACGACCCGGATCCCTACGACATGCCCGGCCAGATTTCCTGCAACCTGTCCAGCGGTATTGTAGAAACAGACGAAAAGCGGCTGTACTTGGGTGCGTATCTCGACAGTGTGAGCCAGTGGGTTGAGCGCATTGATGAAGAGACCGCCCTGGAGATTCCCGATAGCTATTATAGCTTGGATTTCGATGTATTTTTTCACGTTTTCCTGGAAACAGACGGGGAAGATGTGACCTTCTGTCGGCTCTTAAACGGAAAGATGTGCCGGATGATCAGCAAGACGAAGGACACTGTGATCTTTCATGCAACAACGGATGACTGCGAAACGCTGGCCGCCAGCCCTGAGCGGGACGTGGCCCTGCCCTACATGGATGTAATCTTCAGAAACGTCAATGGAGCCTACCAGTACACCATTGAAAATCGAGGCATTGCCAAAAGCAAGTACAGCGGCGTCGTTTTCACGCCTCCGCGGCTGCCGGATCCGGACAGCCTGACGGAAGAATCCGCCGCCACCCTGTACCACGCCTATCTCTGCGCCCTCCGCAGCGCGTTCTCCGGCGCGGAAACCTACGAAGCAGACAATGTTGTCTTCAATCATATTGTCGGCAAGGAGGACCGGTTCTTTGCCAAAACAGAGGATTTTGAGCTGACTGCACAGTGGATTTCTCCCCTTAACACTGAGGGTCATTATACTATGGACTACAGCCGCTTTGAAACCGGCGCCCGCATCAACGTGCTGAAAGCGGTCTTTTTCGAGGGTAAGACAGAGGTCTCCCTTTTACCGCAGCAATACTCCCTTGGGATCACCGTAAATAATCCCACCCAGAAGGAGCCCTACTGCACAAGCCTCAGCGAACTAAGGCAACGGGACTCCTTCCCCGGCGAAGAGCTCCCTGAAAGAGCCCTCTTTCAAGAAGATTTCTCCAGCTTCATGAAGAACTGCGGACTCTACAAGGCCGTCAAAAAAGCCATCCTCCAATTCGGTGTGCACCGGCTCATCATGGATCCCGCCAGATTGGAGCAAATCAGACGTGAGGAGATGGAATCGCTGTTATATGGCGATATGGTGCCGGATCAGAGCATCCTCTCCCTGGCTCTGGAGATGAAGAATGAGTTCAACAGGACCGGAAAGATTCCGAATATCGCGCTGATCGGCGAGGCCGGCACAGGAAAAACCAGCATAGCGAAGAAATTGGGGGCATCCATCTTCCACAAGGAGGTGCGGGAGTACTCCCCGTCGGATTTGAAGGGAGCCTATGAGGGCTGGACAAAGTATGAGGTTCTGAGCAAGCTGCTGCAGGCGGCGGAGGAGGACGCGATTTTCTTTGTGGACGAGGCCTACGAGCTGATGTCAGACGACTTTGGCCGGGAGGCGGTCTCCCTTCTGCTTCCGCTGATGACGGGCAGGACCAAGGTCGATGCGTCCACCGGCGGCAGCGGCGGCGACAGGCTCACGTTATCGGTGGATTTTGAGACAGGGGCGGTCAACGGGGGAAAGAGATTTATAAAGCCCGGTATCCCTCCCATCTGGATTGCAGGCTACGAGGATGAAATCCGCCTGATGCTGAGCCAGAACAAGGGGCTCTACAGGCGCCTGAAACGGGTCTTGCTGGCACCGCCCACAAAAGACCAGTTGTACAGCAAGCTCATCAGGGAATTGGAAGACCAGCGGGGAAATGTGGATTCTAAGAAATACGACATTCTGACGAAGCTGTTCAAGAATCAGAAGGCATTGCTCACAAGATTCTTCATGTGGGGAGCCCAGCCCCAGAATTCCCCGTATTTCGCCAACTACGCGGGCGTTGAGAGTTTCCTTGGGCGCTGCATGGACGGCATTGATTTCAACAGCACGGAGGACAACGGAATCACCGGGCAGATGGAAACCATCATGGCCTCGATCAAGCGGGACGTGAAGCGCCAGCTTGACACGGTCCGGCGCAAGGGCGGAACCGCTTACGCCGCCAATACCAATGATGCGGAGCGCATCCAGATGATCTCCGACATCGAGACCCGTTTCGAAAATCTGGTGGGCTGTGAAAACCAGATTGCGTACATGCAGAGCATCATTGACATGCTGGCGGAGAAGCTCCTGTACGACCGCTATCACATCACTGTTCCCAAGGGCGCGCTGCTGCTGGGCCCTCCGGGCGTGGGCAAGACCTTCATCGCCCGGGCCATGGCAGGCGAGCTCCAGAAGAAGTTTGAGAAAGGCTCCGAGACCTCCAACAAGCGGGTGGGCTTCATGTCCCTGTCGGCTCCGGAGATCACCACCATGCCGGTCAGCTTCATCGGAAGCATTTTTGACAGGGCCGAGGATTACGACGTGTGTGTAATCTTCATCGACGAAGTGGACGCCATCGCCAAGAACCGGTTTGAGAATGGGAACTACTCTCATTTCATCGAGCTGATCAGGCAGATGGACGGCATCGAGCAGCGGTCCAATGTGTTCATCCTTGCCGCCACCAACGCCTACGAGTCCCTGGACCCTGCCTTTACCCGCTCCGGCAGAATCGACAAGAAGCTGTTCTTCACGCTGCCGGACAGCAAGGCCCGCTGCGAGCTGGCGGAGAAGAGCATCCGCGCGCGCTGTGGGATCCTGGTGCAGTTCGGCACGGAACCCAACGAGAAGGGCGAGCATGTCCTCTCCGAGACGGAGAGCCGGGGCATCCTGAAACTGGCGGAGGAAACCGCGGAGCTCACCGCGGGACGCACGCCCGGAGATATTGAAAACATCATCAACACTGCGTTCATCATGTACAATCAGGAACTGCACCTGCCCCGGAAGCCGCTGGAGCAGAGGGAACTTCGTTTTGGGGACAGCGAGGAGCTGGGGTTCCTCTACCGCAATCTCTACGAGGCGGTGGAGCGGTTCACCGTGGGCGACCCGCACCCCGTGGACAAGGACAGCGGCTCCAACACGGGCAAGAACGACAAGGGGCGCTTCGCCGTCTCCGTCCATGAGGTGGGACACGCGCTGGTGGAGATCCTGTCCGGCCGCGAGCCTTTCGAGAAGATCACCTCCCTCCCGAGAGGCGACGTTCTGGGGTATGTGCAGCCCAGCCAGAGCAGCCTCTGGACGAAAGAGGATTTCCAGATTCGCATCCGTTCCTCCATGGGCGGAAGAGTCGCCGAGGAGATCGTCTACGGGAAGGAGCATATCTCCACAGGCGCCTCCGGGGATATGGAAAAAGCGACCTACTGGGCCCGCATGATGGTGGAACGTCTGGGCTTTACGGAAGAATTCGGATTCATGGCCCTCTGCCAGACCACAGCGCAGCATCTCGACGCAAGCGCATACAACTGCTCCGAGACCTTCCGCGAGCAGAGCGACCAGGCGGTCAACAAGCTTTTGAAACAGCTCTATCAGGAAACCCGGGGCCTTCTGGCGGACAAGAAGGAGCTCATCGAGACGCTGGCCGCGGAGGTGGTGAAGCAGGAGACCATGACGGGTAAGGAATTTATCCGGTTTTACCGCAGATGTTCGGGTAGGGAAGCCTGAGGAGCCGCCCGGGGTTTTCCGGGATTCCAAAGGGTGCTGCCTGCCCGGAGCCCACAGCCCTCTCCGGGCAGCCAGGAACGAAGCATCCAGGCCTTACACGGCCTGGATGCTGTTCTTTGGCCAGAAGCACCGCCGTGGTTCACAGGCTTCTATCCAGATAGCCGAACATGAGCTTCACCATATTCACTGCCAGGGCCCTCTCCTCTTTCGTCCTGCCGTTTAATAGTTGCCGCAATATCATGTATTCCGTATCGTCTTTGGCAGTGATGGAATCCGAGAGCAGGTAATCCACCGTGACGCCCAGCCTGTTCGCCACCGCCACCAGGTTATCCAAAGTCAGGCTGCGCTCTCCCCGTTCAATCTGCCCGATATATGCCATGGAAAGGTCTACATCTTCCGCCAGCTTCTCCTGTGTCAGATTCAGCTTCAGCCTCTCCTCCCGGATACGCCTGCCCAGTGTCTTCTGTTCCATAGAATCCCTCCCATGTCCATAGTTTGTCTAATAGTATACCCCAATAATACTAACCGCCGGAAATTCCCGTAATCCACACAGTACATTATTTTCATACGCTTTTTGCTGTTATCTCCTCTCCCATCTTTTGCTTAAGGACTATGTTTTCCCGGCCAGCCCTCCATTCCCACACTGAGCCCGCTTTATGACGATATGTTCCCGTAAAATTTACGGGCGGGCACAGAGGGGCCTGCTATACTATTCACTGTAAGGGAGACACCTTAAAAATCAACGGCATGGCGCAGCCGGAAGAAGGAGGGATTGCTGTGGAACGCTACCTAACAGACGCGGTATATGCCCGCAGGGTCAGGGGCAGGCCGCCGGAGCTGGAACGGGAGGAAAAGCATCTGTACGCGGAGCTGTCAGCCCGCATATCCGGTGAGGATTATCTGCGGATAGAGGAGGAGCTGAACCGCTTCCATGAAGAGCTGGGCAAGGAGCTGTTCGGCAGAGGCTTCATGGAGGGGATGCGCTTTTTCCTCCAATGTCTGTCACCGTGACACCGCTGTTCCATGTCGGCGGCACGAAACAGCGAAGATCAGATGCCCTGGACGGGATTTCCGGTCTGGGGCAGAAAGGAGAAAGGCCCACATGCTAAATGCATTATTCAAATATACTGTCAGTTGCATTTCTGCTTGCTTTATGTTAAAATGGCAATAATCGAAAATCAGGCCTCTTTTTTCCGCGATCCTGCCGTCCGGAGCCGCCAGCACATCAAAAACGCGTCACAAGCAGACCGGAAAAACCTGCGGGCCAGGTGCGCCGCAAAGGCCAAGGTGCCGCGGCCACCGTCATTTGACAGCAGTGGTCATATTGCCGTAAAACAGACATACTGGCTATGATAAAATAAAACACAGAAAGGTTTATAGGTAATCATTATGGCGACAAACAAGAACAGGAGATTCCTCATCCCCGTTACGGCATTCATCATGTCCGTATTCTTATGTGGGTATGGTTTCGATACCCATGCTGCAGCATCCGTACCGGACGCTGTGAAGACCCCGGACGGCACTGCTGCCGTGTCCGCCAGCAGCGCTTCTGGCACAAAATCTGGAGAGCAGCCGAAGACCAGAAGCTCCGTCCGCGACCGTATGCGCGACATGCTCGACGATGAAAAAGACGAGGCTCCCAGCACGAAACCGTCCCAGACGGCAAAGCCCGCCGCTGACGCGAATAGCATCGAATCCATCGCCGCGCTGGCCAATCTGTATGCGAAAGCAGAACGCGAAAAAAAATACTGCGTTGTGGATGTAGACGACGAGCACAATCCCTATGACGTAGCCTGGGATTATGGCAGAGACTATGACAAGTACGTCAGCCTGGTAGACGACGCTGGCATGTGGGACATCCTGTTTAACGCTGAGTTCTACATGGATGCCTATCCCATGCTGTCCATGCTGTACCACGAAGACGAAGACCTGCTCCTGGAACACTTCCAGACCGTTGGCATCCATGAAGGCCGCCAGGGAAGCGAGGACTTCAATGTGGCAGCCTATATGGAGAACTGTGACAGCAAGCTGGTCAAGGCCTTCGGCGAAGATTACGAATGCTATTATTTCTACTATGCCCTGAACCAAAAGACCGAATCCAAGATCGACACAGCGAATGATGGGAGCTATCCGGTCCAGATGGGTATTGAACTGACCATGCTGCAATATTCAGAGCTGGATGGCATCAACGAATACCGCGACGAAGTCGATGTAGACGACGTTGCGACCGATGCCGAGTTCCTCGCATTCGCCAATTACCGCGCCTGGGTGAACTACACCGATGACGAGAAATACGCACAGGTTGGCCATGGCCATGTCTGGGCAAATGACAATATGGACAAGCTGTACGACATGATGGACAACTTTGACGCTGATGAATTCGCGGAGAATACAGTCCATGTCGATGATATCACCGGTAGCACGACCGATAGAAGCTATGCAAAAGGCTATCGTGAGTCACAGGAGCACTACGAATCCATGGTCAGCAGCGAGTACGCATTCGCCGCACCGTCCAATGTATACGCGCGCTGGTACGAAGACGGCCATGTGCATTACTGCCAGTATGACCTGTATCTTGACACCTGCAAGTAATCAAAAACCTGTCCAAAAATCATAAACGTAAGGAGATACCACTATGAAAGACGACTTTTTCATGTCCGACATCCTGTACCTGATCGGGTTCATCATCGGCCGCGGCCTCTGCATCGTCGGCGGGTTCCTTGCCGGCTACATCGGGATCAACTTCCTGATGGCCCTGGCCACCTGGTACAGCCGCGTCTTCTAACGGCCCTCGGCCTGGAAGCGCAAATGCGAAAAGCTCTGGGGGCTTGTCTCCGCAGGGCTTTTTGTTTCCATATCCCAATCGAACAGCTCAAATATGATCATAGACGACATCATGCCCTGCCCTTTTCATATGCCGGGCGAAAAACGAATCATATCCGTAGTAATTACGAATCCACACGCAGGAGTCTGCTATATTATTTCCTGTAAGGCACGCACCTTGACATGGACTTCACAATGACCGTCCGAAGGGATATTTCCCCGGAGAAATACGCCCAATGCCCCAATCGGGGCAGGCGTATCAAGGGGAAGACAACGCCGCAGGAAAGATTTCTGACCCAGGAATATTTTGGCTGCTCGCATATTTATTTCGGAAAAAGCTATTAGTTGTTTTTATATTTGCTATATGCTAAGATAACAATAGACCTTCGTATAAAAATATACCAGAGGAGGAGACAGTCAGATGGAAAACACCACCAGACAGTATAATGTTTTGATTTTTCCCTGTTCGGAGACAGGGAACACGCCAAGCTCTGCGGTCCATATGGAAGTGGCCGGGGACTTCAAGATGTTTTATGAGGATGCCCTGAAGTGGATAAGGGCATTTCATGAGTGCCAAACGGCAGACGACAGATTCCGGATACGCGACGGGGAGGATGATGAAGACCTTTACGTCTGCTGCGATGAGGCGGAGGTCATCCTTTCGCTGTTGTATTGCTGCAAAGACCACAAGGTCACTGTCAGGGAAATCCTCTATCAGGGAAACCGCTACACAGACATATCGGATATTCAGCTTTCAGATGGCTTTGTCGCCGATGAACACGGGTTTGGCGGCGCTGAGCGCACTGATATCCGACTGCATGCGAAGAAGAACGGCCACGATACGCTGGTATATCTATTCGGGCCGGAATTCGGTTATATTCCCGGGGACGACTACGAGGACAAATTCTGTATTTTCAGATATCCTCTCTCCCACGGCATGGTGGAAATAGGAAAAAACCAGATGTATTATGCGGGAACCTATCGTTATCCCTGTTATGAAGAAGATAGCCTCCACTACTCTCCTAGTCGTGATTATTATGACGGAGTAGAGCTTTTCCTGGAAACAGACGGAAAAAACGTTACGTTCAGCGCACTGCTGGACGGTAGGCTGTATAAGAAGATCAGTAAAGACGACGAGAAAATCGTCTTCCATTCCATACTGGACGAAGACGTCCTACTGGGCAAAAACAGAATTTATGAGGCGTTTGAGGGCGGCACCCGGAGGATCAGCTTTTGGCAGTGCAGGGATATGCAGGATGTGGAATTCAGGAGGGACGGCGATGGCAGATACCGATATACGGGAGGCAACAGGGAGGTTGCCGAAATATGGGCAGGCGTGTCCTTCGTTCCTCCCCAGACGCCGGATCCCAACAGCCTGGACCAGAAGTCCGCGCTCAGGTTATGCGAGGACTATATCAACGCGTTTTATGCAGGGCGCCCCGTGCAAATTCCAGAAGTCCCCGAAACCGGCGCAAGGCCCCCTGAAACCGCCGCAGTTCCCGAAGACAAAAAAATATGGACGGAGTATCGGAAAATCCTGACAGATATCCAGGGGAAATATGGATTGTCGGCGGCAGAGAAGGCGGCACATGGAATGAATGCGCCTGAGGCGAATGCGACGAGTGCCGAAGTATTATATGCAGCCTGCATATTTTTTTCACTGGAGGATAAGGAGCTGGAGGAGCTTCTGCCCGCAGAGGAGCTGCGGAAAGAATATGAAGTGCTGAAGGCAGCCCTCAAGGATGACCTGAACCTTCAGGCTGACCCGGATGTGTCCGAATTCAGCGAGCTGCGTGAAATCTTTGCCAGGGATTTTTCTATCTCAACCGGATTACCATCCCCCTCGATCCAAAAGACAGATTTCTTCCCATTTTGGATGAAGATGTGCGAAACGGGTCAGTTACCGAATATAACGCAATTTTCACATCGGTATCGCTTGCAGGGAAACTCCTTTATAATCAAGATCCAAGCAGATATAGGAGAAGAGATTTCCTTTCCATAATAAGACACTATAGAACAAAGAAACCCGGGGACAAATCCGCGAAAAAGGAAATCGATACTGTCATAGCCCTGCGCAAAAGGCTCCGGGAGGGGCTGCGGGCCAAGGTCAAGGGCCAGGATATGGCAATCGAAAAGTTTGTGGACGGCTATATCCGCTATCAGATCCGGGGGAAGATATCGGGCAAGCCCGCAGGCCTTTATCTCTTTGCGGGACCTCCCGGAACCGGCAAGACCGTTCTGACGGAAACCTTTGCAGGGCTTAAGGATATGAGGGAGGCGGGATACAAATACAAACGCTTTGATATGTCCGCCTATGGAGGCGGGAGCAGCGACACTGTGTCAGGACTGGTGGGCTTCGAACGGACCTGGAGAGCGGCGCAGCCCGGACAGCTCACGGATTTCGTGAAAAAAAATCCCAAATGCGTCCTGCTTTTCGACGAGATAGAGAAGGCGAGCCCGCAGGCCAGATTCCTTTTCCTGAGCGTGATGGACGGGGCGATCCTCACAGATAAATATTATAATGAACCGGTTTCCTTTGAGGACGCGATCCTCATATTTACCACAAATGAGGGCAGGGATCTCTATGGAGACAACCGCGAGGCGAATCTGACGGCGCTGTCGGATTCTGCCGTGATAGAAGGCCTCCAGGCATCAAAGTTCGCGCCGGAGCTGATTTCCCGCTTTATGTCCGGGACAATCGTCATGTTCAACCACCTGGACTATTTTAACATGTCGGCTATCTTTGAGAATTCCGTGGACAGGGCCATCGCCCAGATATGCAGGAACCGGGATAAGCTGCATTTCGACCTTGTCTATGACGATAAGCTGCCCAAGCTTTATCTTTTGGGCAAGGGGGACAGAATCGATGCCAGATTCGTCAGCTCAAATGCCCGAAAGGCGGTGGAGGATCATTTCCTGGAAGCCGTGGAATATATGGGAAAACGCTATCCCGGAAAACTGGGGGAATTAAAGAAGGCATCGGTCTCGGTAGATGTAACAGAGGAGATCCGGAAATATTTTGAGATGACACAGAAGCCGCGGATTCTTCTGTACGCGGAAGGGGGCACGGCGCTGTATACAGGCGAGACTGCCCGTCTGCGCAACGGCTTCCTTCCGGAGAGGGGACTGAAGGAATTGGGGCAGATGGCTGTCTGCGACCTGGCAGAGCAAGCGGAAAGCGAAAAAGAGCATAAAAAAAGCTTCCGGGAATTCCTTCAAGACTGCAATTGGAACAGCCGCAGGAGAGAGGACAGATATGACGCAATCCTGGTAGATTTAGGACGGGATTCCAAAAACTACAAGGCGACAGAGGGCTATAAGTGCCTGAAGGCCGCGGCGGAAGCGAAACGGAATATCCCCATCATCGTCGTGGACAGGGGGGATGTGGAGGACAAGGCTCCGCTCCTGGCGCTGGGCGTTACGGATTTCGTGCGGGCAGTGCCGTATGAGCCCCAGGACACGGACAGGGGCGATTCGACGGATAAAATCGATTGGGAGGGCCTGGCGCTGGACAGGGAAGAACTGGAGGCCATCCTTGGCAGGCAGCATTTTGTGGAAATGGCGAAGGCGCTTGTCCGGGAAGGGAAGAGGCTTTCCTGCGATGTCGCTTACGATTACAAGAGAGAATCCGGCGAGCTGGAAATCCGCTTTACCAATCTGCGCGAAAAGGAGGCAGTGGCGGAGGATGCCGAGGCCAGGCGGCAGAACAGAAAATATCTGCTGGCGGAGAAGCCCCAGGTGCGGTTGACGGATATCTTTGGCAATGAAAAGGTAAAAGAGGATGTAAAGCGCTGTATCGACAATATCAAAAATCCCGAGAAGTACCGGGCCGCCGGAGCCAGGCTGATGACCGGCATATTGATGTATGGCGTGCCGGGCATGGGCAAGACCATGTTCGCCAAAGCCATGGCCTTTGAGTCCGGGGCGGCGTTCATTTCAACGGTAGGATCGGATTTCCTCAGCAAAGACGGCATTGCCAAAATGGAAGAAATGTTCCGGACGGCCCGCCGGAAAAGGCCCTGCATCCTGTTCATCGATGAGTTCGATGCCATTTCCAAGCACAGGGGAGGCCAGATAACCAGCGGACAGGAACTCATGCTGGAGAAATTCCTGAAGGAAATGGACGGCCTGGAGACAGACAACAACGGGGTCTATGTGGTGGCGGCCACCAACTATTCCTTAGAAGGACTGGACGATGCGGTCATCAGGAGATTCAGCACCAGGATTCCTTTCCCGTCTCCTAATATGGAAGAACGTCTCAGCTTCCTTCTTCATGTTTTGGAGAAGAAGAACCTGAAGGATAAGGTTTCCAAAAGAGCTGCCAGGACATTGAGCCTGAAGATGTACGGAACGAGGACAAACTATTCGGAAATCGAGACATTTGTGGAGGAATCCGTCGCTGACGCGGTATATAAAAGCGAACCCGTCACGGAGAGGTTCCTGCTCAACCGGATACATAACGAGGCGGACGGGGCTGCCCGGCAGAAGGATGACCCGAGGAACTATATCGCTACCGCTTTCCATGAAGCAGGACATGCCGTGCTGCAGTACCATTACGGCATGGGAATCGATTATGTGACAATCGTATCCAGAGGGATGTATGGCGGGTATGCCCTGGGGCAGTCAAGATACCATGCCGGCCAGGATTTTCTGGATCAGATATGCATCTGCTTTGCCGGGCGCATTGCCGAGATGCTCTATACGGGCAAGGAGATGGGCGTCAATATAGGCGCGGGGAGCGATCTGCAGAGGGCTACTTATATTGCCTATGAATATGTCTGCCGATATGCTATGGGCAATCGCATCCTGGTGGTGCCCGAGATGTTCGCCCCACGTACAGGGGTGTACCCGGAGAACGTTCTGCCGGAGTCCGAGAAAGAGGCCATCTGGACATCCGTAAACCAGATTCTGAATCAGCAGTGGAATGTGGCCATAGAGCATCTGCGGAACTGTTGGGACGAGGTGACGGCGCTTGCCTATTCGCTGATCTATATGCAGGAACTGGTGGGCGAAAAGGCGGAGGAAGTCATTCTGGGCAAGGTGCCATATATAGAGGAAATATGCTTTTTGGATTCCGACAATGATTATATGCGGACGATAACGGTTGGCGCCAAGACCCTGGTTCCCTTTGGATATGCCGTCTATCCGTATTATCCTTATTCCCAGATCAAGACCCTGCCGGAAGAAGAGGATATGCCGGAGGCAAATGGCAGACATTATTTTTACGCGGTCAAAAAGGCGGAAAAGCCTCTGGGCATTTCCGAGAGTCTGCAGGACGCGTTTGCCACCGCGTATGGACAGGGCGCAAGCTGCCGACGGTTCGTAAGCCTGGAGGCCGCGCAGAGGTATCTGGATATGCTGGAGCTGAAGGTCTTCCGTCAGGGCGAGAACCGTTTCTGCAATTTCTACGCGGACGCGCTGTCGGAAATGATAGACAGCCGGGCAGCGGTGAAGGATCTGATCATCCTGAAAGAGGGGGAGATCGGCTGGTATCAGGTGAAGACAGACGAAGCAGGGGTGACGCATCTGGCTGTGCTGAAAAGGGAATATACGGACCTGTATCAGGAGAAAGCCACGGAAGCAGGAATGCCTTTTTCGCTGTACCTGAAAGAAGAAATGGCCGAAAAGTTTTTGGAGGAGCGTGAAAACGCTTACCGGGTCATTCAGATATACGATAAGGCGCTTCAGACGGAACTGCTGTATTATATGGGCGTCATGGAATATCAGTCCAAGCGGTATCGCAGGAATTTAGGCTATAATGATTGACTGAACATCGTCCCCGGCCGGTGGGACGGCTGAAAACAGCATCATGAACGGCCATCAGGGGCCTGCCGCAGAAGGAGCATGTCCGTAATAATTACGAATCCGCCGGCAGGAACCTGCTATACTATTTCCTGTAAGAAAAAAAAACAAAAAAGACACGGAGGAATGTCAACATGAACGATTTTATTATGTGGTTGGTACTGTTTGCCATCATCTACTGGTTCTTCACAAGACACGACCGCAAAGACCGGGAACGGTGGCCCACCCTGATGAGCACCGAAGATTACCTTCGCAAACAAGGAACCCCCGCAGCGAAAAAATGCGCAAACACGATGCGCAAAATGCGGAAAAAGGCGAGGACTGACAAGCGCATGGCAGAAGAGCTCGACAGAGAAGATAACATGGCATGGAAGGCAAAGATGGAGCTGGATAAACAGGGGGACATGGACCGCATGAGGAATACAATAGACGAAATGGACAGGAAAATCAAAGACCTGGAATTCGAGAACCTGAGGAACCATCGTTATTGACAAAAGCTTACAAATCTGTATTACGGCTATAATTTATAAACCAGGAGGTATCCGTCATGAAAAAGAATATGCTTGTTTATCCCATATCTGTACTGTTGTCAATCAGCCTGTCCGTAGGCTGCGCCGCCGTGCCCGTCCAGGCTGCTCCCGGCAAGACCACTCCCGGCAGGACCGCTCCCGCCAGCTCCGCCAAGCCGGAGGCCAGCCCGGAGCCGGAAGCCCCGGCCGCTTCCCCGGACATCGATGCCATCGCCGGGCTTGGCGAGCTCCAGGCCGTGGTGGAAGAGCCGTTCTACAAGAACAGCGCCGCCTTCGTGGTGGATGTGGATAACGGCCACAACCCCTATGATGTAGAGTGGGACTACGGCGAGCTGTACGACGCCTACATAGAGGAAGCCGACTGGTCCCTGGTGTTCGATGCGGATTTCTATATGGAATCCTTCCCGGCTCTCGCGCTTTTGTACCAATATGACGAGGAGCTTCTGCTGGAGCACTTCCAGACCGTGGGCGTCCATGAAGGCCGCCAGGGAAACGAGGCCTTCAACGTGGCCGCCTATCAGGAGAACTGCAAAAAGGAGCTGCGCGCTGCCTTCGGGGACCATTATGAGTGCTATTATTTCTACTGGATGCTGAACCAGGCTTCCCAGGAAGGCGTCGCCACATCGGGCGAAAACTATCCGCTGCAGCTCGATGTAAAAATGACCTACGAGCAGGCAAAAGAATTCGAGGAAGTCAACGAGTACCGCGCCGAAGTCGGCGTCGAACCCCTGAAGTTCGACCCTGAGCTGGCAGCCATCGCCTGCTACAGGGGCTGGGTCGATATCAGCGAAGGCTATGGCGCCCATGACTGGCTGGATGATGAGGCAAACCAGGAGAGAGCCAATGCCCTGATGGACCTGCTCCATATGCCTCGGTTAGGCGAGAATACGGTGGATTGCGGCGTGAACAATGCTTCACAGTATATACACAACACATTCTATATCAACTACCGCTATTCGCCCGATCATTATGAAGCCATGATAAACCCGGATTACAAATATTTTGGCTGCTCGCATATTTATTTCGGAACGAACCGTATCCCGGAGTCGAGAAGAAGAGACAGCGGCACCTATAACAGACCAATGATGCGCATAGAGTTCGATCTGTTCACAGACGCGCTCTCCACCCCGGTGCATCCGTGATATGCCTTATGATGATTCACATATTCTCATTTACATAAATCCGCACCCGGCTCTGGATGACCTCTGCCACATCCTCCAGGCTCTTCTGCCCACTGTAAAAGGCAGGGGCTTCCTCGCCGATGATTTTAATGATTTCATCGCCTTCCGCAGAGCGGAAGGGTTTTGCGTCCTTCACCAGCGCCAGCACGGCATCGATTTCCTCCCGTGTAACCGCGTGGAATTCCATGAACCAGCCGTCATCGTATATTCTGCCTCCGAAGCTGTGCCCCTCCTCCGCCCATATCCGGTCGTCCTCTATGGCGTATTCCGCAATGATATCCAGGCTTCTTTTCAGGGACGGGAATGCGTCGTCATAGTAGCTGTACTCCCGGTAGACCTGTTCCGGCTCCATCCTCTCTGTCTGGCCCGGCTCCAGGATGCTCTCTATGAATTCCCACGCCCCTTCCTTGCATTGCGACATGGCGGTGATTCCAAAGGCATTCCGAGGATAGAGCAGCGTTCCGCCTTTGCCGTCCCCGGTGGGAAAGCCCACAAAGGCCGCCGTTTCCCCGAACAGCCCCTCAAAATACTGGAAGGCCCCCAGGCTCCCCATATTATATATGGCAAACAATACCCGACCGTCATGGGTCTTCCTGGGCAGGGAATCCTCCCCCGGGACGGTTTCCAGGATGTCCGGGAAGCGGTTGGCGAACTCCAGCACTTCCCGGAACTGCGCCGAATCGAACCGGCACTCCCCTGTCTCCCAGTCGATGAAGGCATCCTGGTTGAACATCATGAGATACCGCATCACCTCTTCCTTCGTGACTTCCCCGACAGGAAGCGCCTCAGGGTTGCGCTCCGCAATGGCGAACAGTCTCTCCAGGGTCAGCCCTGGCTCGCCTTCCAAAAGCCCTCTGTCTCCCCCCAGGGTCTCCAGCCGGAACCGCTCCGGAATGCCTGCCAGCAAGCCATTGACGGTATATGTGTCCAGCAGCCCCTCCACAAAGTCGGAGGGCGCAAGGTCCTGGAACCGCTCAAGGTAAGGCATTAAATCTTCGAAAATCCCCTGCCTGGAGAGGCTTTCCACATCGACCCCGGACAGATTGATGATGTCCACGGCCTCTTTTGTCAGTATGGCATTATACAAATCCGTCAGGGAATCGTAATCTGCCACATCGATATGGTACTGCCCCTGGCTCCTGTTGAACTTTATGGCCAGGGCGGCAAGGTCGCCTCCCCCGTCCACGGCGGCCAGCACCATGTTTTTGCGCGGGACTACGTCCGACGCTTTTGTCCTGCGCAGGACGACTATACTTCTGTCTTTATTTATCCAGTTCCCCACAGTAGCGTAATATCTGTCTTCCCCCAGAGTACGCAAATCCTCCACGAAATACCCGTTGATGTCGCTGTCCGTCCAGGCGAACAGTTCCTCCGGCATCTGTCCGGAACCGCTGCCTTCTGCCGGAAAATCATATCCGCAGACAAATCTGTCGTCATACAGCAGGAGATCGTATTGCTTTCCCTTGCACAGCCCGTTCACATTCGGGAATTCTGTATCCACCTCCGTCAGCCTTTTCCCCTCAAAATCCACCTCCAGCATGGTACAGCAATCCGGGCTTTCCCCTTTACTGATGCAGGCATAGAACCTGCCGTCATCCCCTTCTATGGTCCCTATGAGCCGGACAGTCTCCGAAACGCCGAAACACAGCCTTTCCTGATAATCTCCATCGCCTGTATACAGCCAAACCCCCGCCTCCCCCTCTTCGGCATGTTCACTGGTAAAGACATAGATTCGGCCCTGTCCGTCCACAGCCATGTCTCCCACAGAGCTCCCTCTTCCCATCTCCTGCGTGATATCCAGAGCGGCCAGGTTCCTTCCCTCCGAATCGAACCTGCACAGATAGCGGTTCAACTGGCTATAGTCGGCGGAATAGGCATTTACGATCAGCCATACGCTGTAATCCGGGTTGAACGCAAAGGAACATATCTCCCGGTTCTGCTCCTCTATGGGCCATTGGATGGAGATCTGCGTCAGCTCCCTGTCAGCCAGGGAATACCGGCATATCTTCTGTGCCTCTTCCGCCACCTCGCTGACCATGGAAATATAGCAGACTGTATCCCCCAGTAACTGCATATCCCCATAGCTGGCCCTGTCGTCCCCCACCGTGATGAATTCCGGCACATAAGCCCACTCCTTCTCCGGTACGGCTCCGCCCATGTCGGCAGCATCCTCTCCGCCCTTCCCCAATCCGCTGTAGCTGCTGTCATTACCACTGTCACCACCGTCCTTCTGGCATGCCGTCAAAAGCAGCGCCGCACATGTCAATGTTACAAGAAAGCATATGGCACCCGTCTTCTTCATCTCTTTTTATCCCCTCATCTCTATTTTATCCGAAAATACTTCTATCGCCGTCACTCGTCCAGAATGTTCCTTGCAAAAGGCAGGTTCTCCCCCGCCTCCAGAATGCTCCCGTCTGCGGCGTCAATCTGGCAGACATAGTAGGAACCGCCCTCCGCACTTCGCAATACCACCATGTATACCACAGTCGGCTTCTGTGCCGGATCTGCTTTTGATATCTCATTTAAATAAACATAGCTGTATTTCGTTCCATCTGCCGCTGTGCCCAGCCGGTCTTCCATCTGCGCCGCCGCTATCTCCACGGCCTCCTCCCGGCTGATTCCTTCCTGGGCAGCCACCAGTCCCATAAGCCGCTCCTGTTCGGCCAGGTACTCCCTGTGCGCCTCCTGCCCTGCCGGAGTCTGGGAAAGGGCATAGTTCCTGACATTGTTGAAGTCGATAATCTGCAGGAGCTCCTGATCTGTCATCTCCCGCTCCGGCAGATTGAAATATCCTGTCTGGATGACATAGCAGAGAGTCCCCTCCGGCATTTCTTCTCCCTGCTCCACCAGGTGAAGCGTCTTCTCCGGGAACATGCCGTCCGTATAGGACAGCCGCAGCTCTTTCATGCGCTCCATCTCACTGTCCGAAAGCTCTCTGGAAAAGCTGTCCGCTTCTGCATTCCGTTCCTCTATCATGCGGACAATGTCCTTCACCTGTGCCTGCGGAATTTCTTCCATCCGCGCCATCACGAAGCTGCGCACGATTGCCTGAACAGGGATGCCCACGATTCCCGCTGCCAGCACAATAGCTGCTGCCACCGCCACCTTTCTCTTCCCCCTCCATAATCTGTTCCTTCCATGCCCTATGAATCGGTCCTTCTCCATGGAATGCCCCGTTTCCGTGAAATGCTCTGTTTCCATGGAATCCTGAATATTCCGGATAATCCGTTCCCGCATTTCCTCTGGAATGTGAATATGCTCCATGGTCTCCTTCACCCTGATTCCGCTCATCCGCCATATCCCTCCTTCCATGTCATCCGCATCTGTTCCCTGGCCCGGCACAGCCGCATCTTCACCGCGCCCTCCGTGATGCCCAGAATCTCCGCAATCTCCTTTATCTGGTATCCCTCCGCGTAGTGCAGATAGACAACCACCTTCTGCTTCACGGGCAGCTCCAGGAGCTCCCGCAGGGTCTCTTTATGCTCCGGCGCGGCAAGGCTGTTCTCCAGCTCATCGATGCAGACTTTGGGATGCCGGAGCCGGAAACGGACCATGTCCTTGCAGATATTGGTGGCCACCCGAATCAGCCAGGCTTTTTCATGCTCCTGATCATGGAAGTCCGGGGCTTTCTCCAGATACCGGCAGAAGGTATCCTGGATGGCGTCCTGGACATCCTGCTCGTTGCAGAGGATAACGATGCATATCCTGTAGAGCATGTCGCTGTATTTGATGGCTGCTTCCCTTATGTCCCTTTCGGTGCACATGTATCCCACCTCCCTTATATCCCACACGTTTGGAACGGGGGAAAGGTAACGCTCCTTTCCAATATTTTGGACACACTACATGAAAAAGGTGCAAAACACCGGATAAATGCTTTGCACCTTTTTATGGCAATCACCTATTTCCTAACGCGGGGGCACCAGGCCTGCTGCCTGGCCAGCTCCACGGCACCGTCGATATAGTGGAAAGGCGCTTCCCTGCTGCCGTTGCGCTTTTCAGACGCGGCGCCGCTAGCATAAATACTCATAGCCTTGTCCTTCCTGTGTACTTTTATGTTCATCTTATCAGAAATCCTGTGGGGATTCAATCAGGTCTTCTCGCATTTTTGTTGAATTGCACATAGATATCACCTATAATGGGATTATAATAGAAATTCATGACAAATTCAATATCAGGAGGAGATGCTATGGCACATTTAACAGTCAAATATTTTTCTGAATGCCTGATTAGGCACACCACATTCGAGATGTACCTTCCCAACGATGCGCGCGCCAACCTGCCCTGGGAGCAGGGGGAGAATCCCTACAGGAAGCGCCCGATGAAGACGCTGTTCCTGCTGCATGGCTTTTCCGGAAGTGCGGAGAATTATGTCCCGGAATATCTCTCGGAGCAGTACAATTTCGCTGTGATTGCCCCCAACGGGGAGAATGGCTTCTGGCTGGACGGCATTTCCACAGGGCATAAATTCTGCACCCTGCTGGGCGAAGAGATGCCGGACTATGTGCACAAAACCTTCGGGCTGGCGAACAGCGCTGAGGACACCTACATCCTGGGGCTGTCCATGGGCGGGTTCGGCGCGCTGCACACAGGGCTCGCCTATCCCCACCGGTTCGGCAAAATCGGGGCCATGTCCTCTGCCCTCATCGTCCACGAGGTGGCGGGGATGAAGGACGGCCAGGGGAACGAGGTGGCGAACTACGAGTATTACCGGGAATGCTTCGGACAGCCGGACCGGGTGCTGGGAAGCGATAACAATCCGGAGACCCTTGTGGACAAGCTCCTGTCGGAAAGCAAAAAGATGCCGGAAATCTATATGTGCTGCGGCACGGAGGATTTCCTGCTCGAGAACAACCGGGAGTTCCATCGCTTCCTGGAGAGCCGGGATGTGCCCCACGAATATTTTGAGAGCAAGGGGACCCATGACATGCAGTTCTGGAGCGAGTACACGGAGAAAATCGTGAAGTGGATGTTCGATTTCCAGTAATCCCCTATTGCATTCCAAACGCACGTTTCCTATAATGCTGTATCAAGGAGGTGAACGTGCGTTTGGAAAATATTATTTTTCATATCGATGTGAACGCAGCCTTCCTCTCCTGGGAGGCTGTTTATCGTCTGACCCACGGCGTTTTCACGGAAACGGACAATCAGATGCCAACCGGCTGCCACACGGCGCACAGGGGCAGCGGCATGGACCTGCGGGAAATCCCTTCCGCGGTAGGCGGAGACGTGACAAAGCGCCACGGCATCATCCTGGCCAAATCCATCCCCGCGAAGAGCTACGGCATCCGGACCGGAGAGACCGTGCTGGAGGCCAGGCGGAAATGCCCGGACCTCCTGCTGGTGCCGCCAAACTACGACCTGTACCGGGAATGCTCCGCGGCCTTTCTGGACATCCTGAGGGAGTATTCGGATACGGTGGAGCCCTACAGCATCGACGAGGCCTTCGTGGATATGACTACGACCTGTCATCTGTTCGGCGCTCCGGAGGAAGCCGCAGCACTGATAAAGGACAGGATCCGGGAGGAGCTGGGCTTCACCGTGAACATCGGCATATCCCACAGCAGGCTCCTGGCCAAGATGGCTTCCGACTTCCGCAAGCCGAACCGCGTCCACACCCTGTACCGGCAGGAGATTCCAGAGAAGATGTGGCCCCTGCCCGTGTCGGATCTGTTCTTCGTGGGCCCTGCCACGGCGAAGAAGCTGTTCTCCATGGGGCTTTCCACCATCGGAGACCTGGCGGCAGCCGACCCCGCATGGCTGAAGGCTGTCCTGAAGAAGCAGGGCGAGACCCTCTGGGGATTCGCCCGCGGCATAGACCTGTCCCCGGTGCTGGCGTCCCCCGCCCCCAACAAGGGCTATGGGAACAGCACCACCACGCCCTTCGACGTGACGGACAGGGAGACGGCGGACCTGGTGCTGCTGGCCCTGTCGGAGACCCTTGGGAGCCGCCTGCGGGCGGACGGGGCGAAGGTCTCCGTGGTCTCTGTGGGCATCCGGTATGCGGACCTGTCCTATTTCTCCCACCAGAGGGCCCTGGTCTCCCCCACCGACCTGACCCTGGAAATCTACCATGCCGCCAGGGAGCTTTTCCCGGAGCTCTGGGACGGCAGGCCCATCCGCCATCTGGGGGTGCACACCGGCGGGGCCAGGTACGGAGCCTGCGGCAGGCAGATGAGCCTTTTTGACGAAATCGACTATGAGAAGCTGGCCGTCGTGGACAGGACGGTGGATGCCCTGCGGCAGCGGTTCGGGCGTGACAGCGTAAAGCGGGCCCCGTTCCTGAACACGCCCGTCAGCCACATGTGCGGGGGCGTAGGGGCGTGAGGAGGCATGTGGGCAAAGCGCGGGCATTCCTCCGGGCGCGGCTTTTGCGCTTTGCCTGTGCCGCCGCAGACGGCATGGCAGAAAGTTCGATGGATATGCGCGCCGAGGCGCGAAGGGGGGTATGGAAATGGCATTTGGAATAGCGGCAGACGCCGGAGCTATGGGCGGCAAGATGGAAACCGGCCTCCTCCGGGGCACTCAGCGGGAAATCGCCTGCGAATGCTGGTGCACCAGCACCGGAAAGATAACGCCGTTGATGATCAAATTGAAAGACGAAGAAGGACAGATACAGACCATCCGGGACATCACGGTGCATGCCCAGACCAAAAAGCGGTACGCCGGGATACCGTCCATCGAATATGACTGCACTCTTGTAATCAGAGACAGGTACATCCGCGCCTGGCTGATCTTCTTCCAGACAGAAGGGAGGTGGGTGCTGAATCTCCGGTAGGGAAGATTGGGGCTAGGCCTCTATCCTCTTCCGGAACATAATATAATAGCAGTTCAGCTCAAAGTCGCTGCACCCCCGCCTGGATTCCGGCAGACAGCGCAGGAGCTTTTCCCGCATTGCCCCATCCCGCAGTTCCGGGCGCAGCTCCTTTTGAATCCCGTTCTGCCGGAAAAAATGTTCGATTTCCTCCATAGCCCTGCCCAACTTTCGCTTTTCCACTATAAAATCCATGTTATACCGTGTCTCTGTCTCCCATTCACTGAGCATTTCGGAATGGTCGTCGATCCAGTCGGTTATCACAAGGTTCGCGCCATTGTCGGCAGTCATGGCCAGGAGCTTCGTAATCTTATGGGTGTTCGGCACCGTGACGCCTACGCACTCCAGGGCCCCCTTTAAAGCCTTCTCCACTGCCTGCTGCAAATGATAGGCCGCGTTGTTCAATATCATTTCATCATCCCAGGGAGTCTCCCACAGCTTTTTCGCAGTCTCGAAATCCAGCCTTGCGCTTCGAAACAGCCTCACATCGCACATATCGTCACCTCTCGAACAATAATAATCCCTTTGCGTCTATCTCGCGGTACAGGACAGACTCCGGCGGCAGGTCCGTGATGATGTCCACTTCGCATCCCACCTCAGGCAAAGGCTCTAACTTTTTCCCTTTCTCATGCTTTTCCAGATAGAGGTCGATATCGCTGTAGCTGCTGCACCGAAATTCCAGAGAGCTCCCAAAGAGCGCCGCTCTTTTGATATTCTCATCCTGCCGCAGGTGGCGGATCAGCTTCTCCACCCTCCTCTGCATCAGCGGATGCACCCGGTTCGCATTCGGAAAATCCACCCCTTCCATCACCGGAAAATCCCACATTTCCTCCATACGGTTCATCGAATCCCTCCCTTATGCCCTCCATTTTATCATGTGGATCCCGGAAAGGCAAACGATATATGGAATTTCAGCCGCACTGTGTCAACTTCTGATTCCATGTGCACTAAAGCGCACGAAATTGTGGTATAATACCTAAGTGAAGTATCATATTCAGGGCAGAAAGAAAGAACAGCTTTCTACAA
>OFGE01000914.1_pt1 | contig 29839 bp, 25 predicted proteins | sample 1521681 | NCBI WGS metagenome assembly OFGE01 (sample SAMEA3504093, study PRJEB24116) | mouse gut metagenome | biome: mouse gut; feature: mouse-associated habitat; material: faeces | place: Denmark | collected 2011
GAAACAAAAAGCGCAGCTTTTTGCAGATTGAGCGCGCTGGCGCTCAATTTTTTTACATAACAGAAATCTGCAGAGGAGATTTTAAAATAGCAATTGTTAATAAAATCTGTAAAATTAGTATCAAAGGCATCCCAAATACAAAATACCAATGTCTGGTTTTGTGATGAAAAATTCTCATGCCTATAATCGAGCCAATGCTTCCGCCAATAATGGCAATGACAAAGAGCGTAGATTCTGGAATCCGCCAAAGTTTTTTGACTGCCTTTCTCTTGTCAATGCCCATCATGGCAAAACCGGTTAGATTGATTACTATAAAATAGATTGCAAGAATGCCAAATACTGTCATGGCTTTCCCCTTTTTAGTTCTCTGCTTCCTGCATTTTCATTGCGCGTACTTTGCAGGATAGACCGAAGAGATTGATAAATCCTTCTGCATCATGATGATCATACAGATCGCCAGTCTTGAAAGATGCAATACTTTCATTATATAAAGTATAAGGGCTTGTCTCTCCGGCTTTTATAATATTGCCTTTGTAAAGTTTGAATTTTACTTCTCCTGTTACATATTCCTGGGTTTTTTCAATAAATGCCTGAATTGCTTCGCGTTTCGGAGTAAACCATTTTCCTTCATATACAGTATCAGCGAGTTTATTGCCCATCTCTTTCTTCAATGTATATGTATCACGGTCAAGAATCAATTCTTCAAGCTGCTGATGTGCTTCCATAAGAATCGTTCCGCCAGGTGTTTCATAAACACCACGTGATTTCATGCCAACAACACGGTTTTCTACAATGTCAACAATACCGATTCCATGCTTGCCGCCAAGTCGGTTCAGTTCCCGAATAATATCAGAAACTTTCATTGCTTTGCCATTGACAGATTTTGGAACGCCTTTTTCAAAGGTCATGGTGACATATTCGCCTTCTTCAGGAGCTTTTTCGGGCGTGGTGCCAAGTACAAGAAGGTGTTCAAAATTTGGTTCGTTTGCAGGATCTTCCAATTCCAGGCCCTCATGGCTGATATGCCACAGATTGCGGTCGCGGCTATAACTGCTGTCTGCAGAAAACGGCAGGTCAATGCCATGCTCTTTGCAGTAAGCAATTTCGGATTCCCTTGAATCCATAGTCCATTTATCGTCACGCCATGCGGCGATAATTTTAAGATCCGGGGCAAGTGCCTTTATTCCAAGTTCAAAACGGATCTGATCGTTTCCTTTGCCAGTTGCGCCGTGGCAGATAGCCGTTGCGCCTTCCTTCCGGGCAATTTCCACCAGACGCTTTGCAATGCCGGGGCGTGCCATTGATGTGCCTAACAGATATTTATTTTCGTAGACAGCGCCCGCCTGCACACAGGGCATGATATAGCTGTCGCAAAATTCATCAATAATATCTTCAATATAAAGCTTACTTGCGCCGGAAAGCTTGGCGCGTTCTTCAAGTCCGTCCAATTCGTCCTCCTGCCCGCAGTCAATGCAGCAGCAGATAACCTCATAGTCATAATTTTCCTTAAGCCAGGGGATAATTGCGGTGGTGTCTAGGCCACCAGAGTACGCTAAAACAACTTTTTCTTTCATGGTAGGTTAACATCCTTTCTTTCATCATCGTTACCAATTAATATACAACAACTCGTATAAAAATACAAGTGAAAAAATATGCAATTTAAGCTGTTCTAAAATACGATGATTAGAAAAATTACTTGCATATTATGCGTTTTATGTGTATAATTATGCAAAAATGGCATGTAAATTCCGCGCGCCCACTCCCAAACCGCAGTTTTCTCTTTACGGATAGGGGTTTTTGTACTAAACTAAAGAAGCGGTTTTACCAAATTATCAAAAGAAAGCAGAGTGATACACATGATCAAAGCAGGAATTATCGGAGCAACCGGATATGCAGGCGGGGAGCTGGTACGCCTTCTCCTCAGCCACAAAAACGCAGAAATCAAATGGTTTGGCTCTAAAAGCTATATAGACAAAAAATACGCCGAGGTTTACCGGAACATGTTTTGCCTGGTGCAAGATAAGTGTTTAGACGATAACCTTATGGAGCTGGCAGGGCAGGTAGATGTGATTTTTACGGCAACGCCGCAGGGATATTTGGCATCTGTTCTGACAGAGGATGTGTTAAGCCGGGTTAAAATTATAGATTTAAGCGCGGACTACCGTATTAAGGACGTGTCGGTTTATGAAAAATGGTACCAGATTGAACATAAATCCCCACAGTTTTTAAAGGAAGCCGTATATGGGCTTTGCGAGGTTAACCGGGAGCAGATTAAGGGGGCAAGGCTGGTGGCAAATCCCGGCTGTTATACGACATGTTCGATCCTGGCTGCTTACCCGCTCGTAAAAGAGGGGCTTATTGATACAGATACACTGGTGATTGACGCGAAATCCGGCACCTCTGGGGCAGGGCGTGGGGCAAAGCTTGCCAACCTGTTTTGTGAAGTAAATGAAAATATAAAGGCTTATGGCGTGGCGGAGCACAGGCACACACCGGAAATTGAGGAGCAGCTTTCTTATGCGGCTCAAAAAGAGGTGCTTGTGAGCTTTACACCGCACCTTGTGCCGATGAACCGTGGTATTCTGGTGACGGAGTATGCTAAATTAAAAGAAGTGGTACGAGAAGACGGGACAAAGGGGGTGCCTTCTTATGAGATGGTACGGAAAGCATATGAGAAGTATTATGCAGACGAAGCGTTTGTGCGTATTCTGGAAAAAGATGCATGCCCGGAAACAAAGTGGGTGGAGGGCAGCAATTTTGTAGATTTAGGCTTTAAGATAGACGATAGGACAGGGCGTGTGATTATGATGGGGGCGCTTGATAATCTTGTGAAAGGCGCGGCCGGACAGGCGGTTCAGAATATGAACCTGTTGTTTGGGGAACAGGAAACGGAAGGCCTTTTCTTTGCTCCGTTGTTTCCGTAAGGGGGAGTTATGGAATATACAGAAAATATAACTATTCGGGAAATGCGCCTGGATGATTACGAGGGCGTCTATGGGCTTTGGCTTGGCATTAAAGGCCTTGGTATCCGGAGTATTGACGACTCAAAAGACGGTGTTGCGCGTTTTATCCGGCGTAATCCGACGACAAGCATAGTAGCGGAGTCAAAAGGAAGGGTTGTCGGCGCGATTTTATGCGGGCATGACGGCAGGCGCGGCTGTTTTTACCATGTTTGTGTGAAAGAGGAATACCGTAAACAAGGCATTGGCAAGGCAATGGCAGTGGCGGCAATGAAAGCGCTGAAAGCAGAGCGTATTAATAAAGTCTGCTTGATAGCGTTTACAGACAACGAGGGCGGCAATGAATTTTGGAAGCGTGTGGGATGGACTGCGCGGTGCGATTTGAATTACTATGATTTTACCTTAAATGAAGAAAATATTACAAACTTTAATCAAAAATAGAGGAGGGCGGCATGAAAAAAGCAGAAGGCGGTATAACCGCAGCAAAAGGTTTTTTGGCGGCTTCGGCTGCAGCCGGGATTAAATATGCGGGCAGGACGGATATGGCAATGGTGTATAGTGGGCTGGGCTGTATAGCAGCAGGGACATTTACTACAAATGTTGTACAGGCAGCCCCGGTAAAGTGGGACAAAAGGATTGTAGAACAAGGCGGGGCAGTTCATGCAGTTGTGGTTAATGCAGGGATTGCGAATGCCTGTACTGGGGAAGAGGGGCTTTCTTACTGCAGGCAGACAGCAGAGGCGGCAGCAGGGCTGTTAGGGATTCCGGCAGAAACAGTCTGCGTGGCGTCTACGGGCGTGATAGGCCAGCAGCTTCCAATGGGGAGGGTTGAGGCCGGGGTTTGTGCAATGGTGCCTAAATTAAATGCCAGTAAGGAGACGGGCAATGAGGCGGCGCGCGCGATTATGACAACAGATACGCATGAAAAAGAAGCGGCGGTTTCCTTTGAAGTGGGGGGCGCCACCGTGACAGTTGGCGGTATGTGCAAAGGTTCTGGAATGATCCATCCGAATATGTGCACGATGTTAAGCTTTATAACAACAGACGTGGCTATTTCAAAGGAGCTTTTGCAAAAAGCGCTGCGGGAGGATATTGAGGATACCTATAATATGGTTTCTGTAGACGGGGATACTTCTACAAATGATACCGTCCTTCTGCTTGCAAACGGCGCAGCGGGGAACCCTGTGATTACTGAAGAAAACGCGGATTACAACACTTTTTGCAGGGCTTTAAATGAGGTCAATACTTCTTTGGCAAAGCAGATAGCGGGGGATGGGGAAGGTGCGACAGCGCTGTTTGAGGTTAAAGTGGTTGGGGCCAAAAGCAAGGAGGACGCGAGGATACTCAGCAAGGCTGTGGTTACGTCCAATCTGACAAAGGCGGCAATTTATGGGCATGATGCGAACTGGGGGCGGATTCTTTGTGCAATGGGGTATTCCGGCGTATTGTTTAATCCGGAGAAAGTAGATTTATATTTTGAAAGTGCAGCAGGAAAAATCCAGATTATTGAAAAGGGCGTAGCGCTTGATTATAGTGAAGAAACGGCGACAAAGATTTTGTCAGAGAAAGAGGTTACGGCAGTTGCAGATGTAAAAATGGGGGATTATTGCGCAACGGCATGGGGCTGTGATTTGACATATGATTATGTGAAGATAAATGCAGACTACCGGTCATAGTAAAGGGATTGGCTTGCTATAGCTTATATAAAACAAACAAAAAGGAGCAAAAAATGGAACAGACTACGATGCAGGAGGTTATGGGGAAAGCGGAGGTTTTGATTGAAGCCCTCCCCTATATCCAGAGGTTTAACCGGAAAATTATTGTCGTAAAATACGGTGGCAGCGCTATGGTGGACGAGGAATTAAAACATCAGGTGATTCAAGACGTAACACTCTTAAAGCTGGTCGGCTTTAAACCGATTATTGTACACGGCGGGGGTAAGGAAATCAGCAAATGGGTAGGCAAAATAGGTATGGAACCGGAGTTTATAAACGGCCTGCGGAAAACAGACGCCGCTACTATGGAAATTGCGGAAATGGTACTGGGGCGCGTTAATAAATCCCTGGTACAGCTGGTGGAGCAGCTTGGCGTACTCTCTGTTGGCATCAGTGGAAAAGACGGGGGCCTGCTTCGGGTAGATAAAAAGTATTCGGATGGAAAAGATATTGGATATGTCGGTGAAATCAAATCCGTTAATCCCAAAATCCTCTATGATCTTCTGGAAAAGGATTTCCTTCCAATTGTCTGCCCGGTGGGGATTGACGACGCGTATGATACTTATAATATTAATGCGGATGATGCCGCCTGTGCCATTGCAAGGGCGGTAAAGGCAGAAAAACTGGCGTTTTTAACTGATATTGAGGGAGTGTATAAGGATCCGTCCGATAAGTCTACGCTGATTTCAGAGTTGCCGGTAGATGAGGCAAGGGAATTGATTGCTGACGGGAATATCGGGGGCGGGATGCTGCCCAAATTGAATAACTGTATTGAAGCGATTGAAAACGGGGTTTCGAGAGTGCATATTTTAGACGGGCGCATTGCACATTGCCTGTTGCTTGAAATTTTTACTAACCGGGGAATTGGGACGGCTATTATTGGGGAAAAGGAGACGAAATATTACCATGGATAGTTTGGGATACATACAAAGTGCTGAAAAAGACCTGCTGCATACATATAACCGCTATGGGGTTGTGCTGGAAAAAGGCAGGGACGTTTATTTATTTGATACAAATGGTAAAAAATACCTGGATTTTGCAGCGGGGATTGCAGTCTGCGCGCTTGGGTACGGAAATGAAGAATATAAAGCGGCCCTTAAGGAGCAGGTGGACAAGCTATTGCATACTTCAAATTTGTACTATAACGCGCCGGTTATAGAAGCTGCCAGGCTTTTAAAGAGAGCCTCTGGTATGGATCGTGTGTTTTTTACAAACAGCGGCGCGGAAGCGGTAGAGGGGGCTATAAAGGCGGCGAAAAAATATGCATATACCAGGGACGGCCATGGGGGGCATGAAATTATTGCCATGCAGGGCTCGTTCCACGGCAGGACGATCGGCGCGCTTTCTGTTACAGGCAACGGGCATTATAGGGAGCCGTTTGAGCCGCTGCTGCCAGGGATCCGTTTTGCCAGGTTTAATGATTTGGACAGCGTAAAGGAGCAGGCCAGTGAAAAAACCTGTGCGGTTATTATGGAAACAGTGCAGGGCGAGGGCGGTATTTATCCGGCCGAAAAAGAATTTATAGAAGGTGTTGCAAAGCTCTGCAGGGAAAGGGATATCCTTTTCATTTTGGATGAAATCCAGTGCGGCATGGGCAGAAGCGGCAAAATGTTTGCGTGGCAGCATTATGATGTAAAGCCAGATATTATGGCTGCTGCCAAAGCGCTTGGGTGCGGTGTTCCGGTGGGGGCGTTTGTTATGACGGAGCGCGTGGCACAAAAATCTTTAGTTCCGGGGGATCACGGTACGACGTATGGCGGCAATCCGTTTGCCGGGGCAGCAGTCCGCACAGTGCTTGAGATTATGGAGCGTGATAAAATTACGGAGCATGTACAAGAAATAGGCGGGTATTTGTGGGAGAGGTTAGAGGGGCTTAGGAGAAAGCATGAGTGTATTGTGGATCATAGGGGGATTGGGCTGATGCAGGGGCTGTCTGTTTCTGTTCCTGTTGGAGAGGTGTCAAGGAAGGCGCTTGAGAAGGGGCTGGTTTTGATTACTGCTGGGGCAGATGTGATTAGATTTGTGCCGCCGCTTGTGATAGAGGAGGAGCATGTGGATTTGATGGTGCAGATTCTGGATGGGATTTTGCCGTAATTTTGCTATTATTTTGCCGGGTATAGTGTTTGAGGGGTTAAGTGGGTGCAAAGGGGCCGTCAGACAGAGGGCAGGGTATGCGTCTGGGTCTGACTATGTTTTTGGCTGGCTTACAGGGTTTCTTTGATTGTGCCGTATGGCATGAAGGTATCCTTTAGGGTTTCTTTGATTGTGCCGTATGGCATGAAGGTATCCTTCTCTAGCAGGAGTGGGGGCGTCTGATATCTTTTTTGAGGGTATGGAAAAAAATATAAATACGCAGCTTAGAGGAGATAGATTATCTTTTTCTAAAGCGCACAAAAGAAAAAAAGGAGGTATTTGCAATGGTTTATAAGTGCAGTATTTGTGGATATGTATATGATGAGGAAAAGGAGGGGAAGCCGTTTTCTGAATTAACGGAATGCCCTGTATGCAAACAGCCGCCGGAGAGGTTTCAGGAGGTAGGAGGCTCTAATGATGTACAAGCCTGCCAGGATTCCAAACTAAAGGAGGTTTCTTTAAATGCGGAGGGTATGGATTTAGGATACCCGCCAGAGACACGCAAGACGGACAGCAGTTACCGTTATATGAAGGAAATACACGAGATGGCAGTTACCGGAAGGCCAGTGATTGAGGCAATGGGCACGCAGATGGGAATGCCTAATTGGGATGATGTGCTTATACTCGGGGCACAATTAAATCCAATGCCCTTGGAAGAACATGCAGAGGTGTCTTTGAAAACGGTGATTGGGAAACATGCCAGAAAGCCAATGGTGCTTGATATGCCGGCCTATATTTCACATATGTCGTTTGGCGCGCTTTCTAAAGAAGTGAAAATTGCGCTGGCGAAAGGAAGTGCAGCGGCTGGTACGGCAATGTGCAGTGGTGAAGGGGGCATTTTGCCAGAGGAAAAGGAAGCGGCATATAAGTATATTTTTGAATATGTACCAAATCTATATAGTGTTACTGATGAAAATTTGAAAACTTCTGATGCTATTGAGATTAAAATTGGACAGGGGACTAAGCCGGGAATGGGAGGGCATTTACCAGGCAGTAAAGTGACGCCTGAAATTGCTAAAATACGGAATAAGCCGCTTGGGGAGGATGTGATAAGCCCTTCTAAATTTGCTGGGATCCATAATGCGGATGATTTGCGGAATCTTGTGGATACGCTGCGCATACGAAGTGAAGGCAGGCCGATCGGCATTAAGATTGCTGCGGGCCGGATTGAAAAGGATCTGGAATTTTGCGTATATGCCAGGCCTGATTTCATTACTATAGACGGACGGGGCGGCGCAACGGGGGCGTCTCCTGCTATAATAAGGGATTCTACCAGTGTTCCTACGATTTATGCCCTTTACCGTGCAAGGACGTATTTGGATGCTATTGGATCGGATATTGATCTGGTTATTACAGGGGGCTTGCGGGTGTCTTCTGATTTTGCCAAGGCGGTTGCATTGGGTGCGGATGCCGTGGCAATTGCTTCTGGCGCTATGGTGGCTGCCAGCAGTACCGTATATGCGGTACTGGGATGTGCCCGGTAGGAGTTGCTACGCAGGATGAAAAGCTGCGCGGGAGGTTACATATTGACGCTGCAGCTAAGCGGGTAGAGAATTATCTGAAATGCTGCGCAGAAGAATTAAGGACGTTTGCCAGGATAACGGGAAATACGGATATTCATGGTTTGTCGGTTGACGACCTTATCACAATCAACAAGGACATCTCAGAGTATACCAATATTGCACATGCAGGTGCGCCTTTTAAGCCATCAGAGGGTGTTTGATCACACGTTCTAAGGCTGCTGGTTTAGCTTGGTACTATGGCGGATTATAGGGAGTGGATGGCAAAAGGGCCGTCATTCACTCCCTATAGTTCGCTCTGAGCGTGTTTGAAAAATGCTTTAGTAACAAAAAAATATAAAATCCTTTTCCAAAGCCCACAAATATGATATACTTACTCAGAAAAATGGCTTTTTTATAAAAATATTAATAAAACCAGAAATACAAGGTGGCATATGGAAAAATACTCAAAACATATCAAGATGATCCTCCCGGCATGTTTTGTACTGCTTTTATTCAGTGCCGGGGTATCTCATTATACACACAGCATTCAAAAGGCACTCTGGAACCAGGCGGTATCAGAAATCCAGGAAGTTACTTCGCAAAGCAGCCATGCCTTTGAGGTTTTTATTGAAAAGGATATGCAGATTCTAAAGCGTGTTGTAAATCACCTGGCTTTGGATGGTGCAGGGGATAAGGATGCTATACTTGAAATTGTGGGGCTTTCCGAAGACGATGAGATCAGCTTTACTGTGATTGACGTAGACCATGGCATAATGTATGCCAGGGAAGACGGCGCTGCCAGGCAGATAGGGGAAGAACAGCTTGCCGTTTACCGGGCATACGGTGAGAAGGGGTTTGGCGAGCCGTATATCGACGAATTTACCGGGCGTAGGATGATAGGGGGCTATCAGCGTTTTACTTTTTTGGATGGTACCCAGGGGATTGTCCAGGTGAGGAGGCAGTTGTCGGCGGTTGCTGATGAATTTATGCTTTCTTTTTATAATAATGCAGGATTTTCTTACATATCAAACCGGGAGGGGGATATACTTGTGAGCTTATCCCATAAGGATAGCCGGGTTAGCTTTACAAATATTTTTGAAGCAATTGCCTTTTCAGGGGAAACCGGGGAAGGAGAACTTGGACAGTTCCGGGACAGCCTTCGGAAAAAGGAAGAAGGCGTCATGCGGTTTGTTTTTGATGGAGAGAAAAATATTATTGCATTTGCCCCTGTTTCTGGGACGGACGGATGGTATCTGGTTGCAATTGTTCCAGACGCTGTCATATTAAAAAATGCCAGGCAGGTTTTGCAAAGCTCCAGGGCGTTTATGGCTTTGATTGGCGGGATTTTTGTTGTGGTTGCTATGGTTTATTTTATTGGCAGGCGGACGCAAAAAAAGATTATGGAAAAGGAAGAAGATGTCAAATACCGGGAGCAGATGTTTGATATTTTAGCCAATAATACAGATGATATTTTTCTCATGTTTACCACGACGGATTATGAGATTGAATATATCAGCCCTAATATAGAGAGGATATTGGGGGTGCCGCAGCAGGAAGCCAGGGAGAATATCAGGGTTTTGGAACGGATGTGCGCTGATGACGGGGAAAATATAAATTATGACATGGTAAAGGAATTGCAGGCGGGGGGTTCTGTGGAGCATGAAGGGGAACGTATCCACCGCAAAAGCGGAGAACGCAGGTGGTTTAAGGAGACTGTTTTTAAGACGGCGGCGAATGGTTCTGAGAGGTATGTTGCAGTGCTTTCCGACCGGACCAATGAGCAGCGCAGTGAAAATGCTTTGCGGGAAGCGCTTGCAATTGCTAAATCGGCAAATGAGTCGAAGAGTGTTTTTTTAAGCAGTATGAGCCATGATATCCGTACCCCGATGAATGCGATCGTAGGGTTTTCTACCCTTTTGCAGCGTGATGCGCATTATCCGGACCGGGTACAGGAATATACGCGTAAGATTATGGCGTCCAGCCAGCATTTATTGGGGCTTATTAATGATGTGCTGGACATGAGTAAAATCGAAAGCGGGAAAACTACGTTAAATATTTCGGAAATCAGTTTAGCAGAATTGGTAGACGGGCTGATGGCCATGATGCAGCCGCAGGCAAGGGCAAAAAACCAGGAATTTAAAATTAGTGTGTACGATATTTGTAATGAAAATCTGCTGGGGGACCATCTGCGGATTAACCAGATTTTGATCAATATATTGTCAAATGCCCTTAAATATACGCCGTCTGGAGGCAGTATTAGAATGACTGTGCGCCAGATGCCGCAGCAAACTAAAAATTATGCGAGGTTTCAGTTTGTGATAACGGATAATGGGATTGGAATGTCGGAAGAATATTTGAAAACGATTTTCCAGCCGTTTAGCCGCGAGGAGGGCAAAAAGACTTCCAAAATCCAGGGCACTGGCCTTGGGATGGCAATTACAAAAAACCTGGTCGATTTAATGGGCGGTTCTATTGAGGTGGAAAGTAAGATGGATGTGGGCAGTACGTTTAGGCTGGAACTGAACCTTCGTATTTTGGATGAAGAAGCGGATCCGGATTTTTGGGCGGCACACGGGGTTACCAGCCTGCTGGTGGTAGATGACGAGGAGGAAATCTGTACAGGCATACAGCGTGCCATAGCGGATACTGGCATTGCGATGGAATATGCCTTAGGAGGGCAAGATGCCGTCCGGATGGCGCAGGACGCCAAGGAATGCGGCAGAGGGTTTGACGTTGTACTGATTGACTGGCAAATGCCGGATATCAGTGGAATAGAAACAGCACGCCGTATCCGCAAAATTGTACCCGCGCATGTCCCGGTGATGATTTTGACGGCATACGATATTAGCAGGATAGAAGAGGAAGGTATGGCGGCTGGCATAGACGGCTTTTTACAAAAACCATTTTTTTTGAGTAATTTTAAATGCATGGTGGGGGATTTAAAAGAAGGTGAAAGCCAGAATGAGAAACCAGAACCGGCAGAGGGGGAAGATTCCCTTATGGGAAGGTATATATTGGCTGCTGAAGACAATGAGTTAAACGCCGAGATTTTGATGGAGCTTTTAAAAATGGCGGGCGCAGAGTGTGACTGGGTGGAAAACGGCCAGCGGGCGCTTGAGCGGTTTGAGGAATCGGCTCCAGATAAATATGATATGATCCTGATGGATGTACAGATGCCGGTTATGGACGGATATGAAGCGACCAGGCGGATAAGAAGCTGCCCCCATCCGCGGGCGAAGGACATCCCTATAATTGCCATGACTGCCAATGCGTTTTCTGAGGACGTCAGGGATGCTTTAGAAGCCGGGATGAATGAACATGTGGCAAAGCCAGTTGATATGGATCGTTTGAAAGCAGCGGTAAAGCAGCTGTTGGAAAGATAGAGAAAAATAAGTGGAGGAAGACAGACATGGGAAAAATAAGGACAAGGTTTGCGCCAAGCCCTACCGGGCGGATGCATGTGGGCAATTTGAGGACAGCTCTGTATGCATATTTGATTGCAAAGCATGCAGGAGGCGATTTTATTTTACGGATTGAGGATACAGATCAGGAGCGTTTTATGGAAGGGGCATTGGATATTATTTACCGTACTTTAAAAAACGCTGGTTTAGAGCACGATGAAGGCCCGGATAAGGATGCGGGGGCAGGCCCGTATATTCAAAGTGAACGCCAGGCAAATGGTATTTATCTGGACTATGCAAAGCAGTTAATTGAAAAGGGCGAGGCTTATTACTGTTTTTGCAGCAAGGAGCGCTTAGAGGGCTTAAAGCAGGAAATTGCGGGCAAAGAGATTATCCTGTATGACAAGCACTGCCTAAGCATGGGCAAGGAGGAAGTGGAGGAAAAGCTTGCGGCAGGCCTTCCCTATGTGATCCGCCAGAATAATCCTCGTACTGGGACGACGACGTTTGCCGATGAAATTTATGGGGATATTACGGTGGATAATGCCGAGCTGGACGATATGATTTTAATTAAATCCGACGGCTATCCGACTTATAATTTTGCCAATGTTGTAGACGATCACTTGATGGGTATTACCCACGTCGTGAGGGGCAATGAGTATCTTTCCTCTTCGCCGAAGTATAACCGCCTTTATGAAGCATTTGGCTGGGAAGTCCCGGTGTATGTGCATTGTCCGCTGATTACGAACGAAGGGCATCAAAAGCTAAGCAAGCGCAGTGGGCATTCTTCTTATGAGGATCTGGTGGATCAGGGCTTTTTGTCCGAGGCTATTATTAATTTTGTGGCTTTGCTGGGCTGGAGCCCGTCGGACAACCGTGAGATTTTCAGCTTACAGGAGCTGGTAGAGGCGTTTGATTACCACCATATGAGCAAGTCCCCGGCGGTTTTTGATATGACGAAGCTTAAGTGGATGAATGGGGAATATTTGAAAGCGATGGATTTTGAGCGTTTTTTTGAGATGGCCGGGCCTTATATTAAGGAGACTGTTACAAAGCCGTATGATTTGAGGAAAATTGCCAGGCTGGTTAAGACCAGGATAGAGGTTTTTTCCGATATTGCAGGGCATATAGATTTCTTTGAAAAATTGCCGGAATATGATACGGCGATGTATACGCATAAGAAGATGAAGACAAATGAGCAGACGTCGCTTGCGGTGCTGGAGGAGATTCTTCCAGTGCTTAAGGAGCAGGAGGATTACTGTAATGATGCGCTTTATGAGGTGATTTCGGCGTTTGTGAAGGAGAAGGGCTATAAAAACGGGTATGTGCTTTGGCCGCTAAGGACAGCGGTGTCGGGGAAACAGATGACGCCTGGGGGGGCGACGGAGATTATGGAGATATTGGGGAAGGAGGAGTCTTTGAGGAGGATATGTAAGGGGATTGATTTGCTGGGAGGGCAATAGGGGGGGTGTTGGCAAAGATCCGTCAGGCAGAGGGCAGGGTATGCGTCTGGGGCTGTGTTTAGGGGCTAAGGGGCTAGCCGCACACCCTGCCCTCTGCCTGACTATGGTTTTGGCTGGCCTGCTTTTACCTATGCTTTCACATGCTTTTATGATGTTCTATAGTAATTCATTTCTGGTATGAGGGATTCCCATGATAAATAATTTGAATAATAGTCAAAAACAGGCGGTGGTACATGTGGACGGCCCAATGATGGTTCTTGCGGGGCCGGGGTCGGGAAAGACGACTGTGATTACGGAGAGGATTGCATATTTAATAGGGGATGCCGGGGTTGATCCTTCCAATATTTTAGTGATTACGTTTACGAAGGCTGCTGCAAATGAAATGAAGGAGCGTTTTTTAAAGCGGGCCCCCAGGGAGGGTGTACGTGTGACGTTTGGCACGTTCCATGCTGTCTTTTTTATGATTTTAAAACATGCGTATCATTATAATGCTTCTAATATTATCCGGGAAGAGGAGAAGGCGCAGTTTATGAGGGAGCTTGTGCATTCTATGCGGCTGCAATATGATGATGAGGGGGAATTTGTACAGGGGCTGCTTTCGGAGATTAGCTTTTTAAAGAACAGCAGGATCCGGCCTGAGCATTATTATCCGATGAATGTTTCACAGGAGGTTTTTAGTGCGGTAGTAAAAGAGTATGGGCAGTTTTTGAGAAGGTATAAAAAGATAGATTTTGATGATATGCTGGTATATACATATGAGCTGTTTGCGGAGCGGAAAGATATCCTTGCAGCCTGGCAGGGGAAGTACCGTTATATTTTGATAGATGAATTTCAGGATATTAACCGTCTGCAGTATGATATTGTGCGTATGCTGGCTGCCCCGGCAAATAATTTGTTTGCTGTGGGGGATGACGACCAGTCGATTTACCGGTTCCGTGGGGCTAAGCCTGAAATTATGCTTCATTTTCCGCAAGATTATCCGGATGCTAAAATTGTCAGCCTTTCATTTAATTACCGGTGCCCGCAGGATGTTGTGCAGATGGCGGAAAAGATAATAGGGTATAATAAGAACAGGTTCCCGAAAGAAATACAGGCGGTGAAGCCGGGGGTATGTTCTGTAACGGTAGAACGCTTTGCATCACAGCGGGAAGAGAACAAAAGGCTGGTGGAACGGATACTTGGGGGTGAAGCGGCCTTGGGGGAGACGGCCGTTTTGTTCCGGACAAATACGCAGGCACGTCTTTTGATGGAACAGATGATGGAGTATAATATTCCGTTTGTTGCCAAAGACCGGATTTTGGATATTTACGGGCATTTTATTGCAAAGGATTTGTATGCATATATCCGTATTGCGCAGGGGAGCAGGAGAAGGCATGATTTCCTCAAAATTATGAACCGGCCCAAACGGTATTTAAGCCGTGACAGCTTGCCGGGTGAAACGGTTTCTTTTGATGCATGGCAGGCATTTTATGCGGATCAGCCCTGGGTGGAGGAGCGGATTGTGCGCTTATTGGATGATATTAGGGCGGTTGGCGGTATGCGGCCGTTTGCAGCGGTGAATTATATCCGAAAAGCCATTGGATATGACGCGTTTTTAAAAGAATATGCAGAGTACCGTAATATTGAGGAGGAGGGGCTTATGGAGGTGTTGGACACGCTGCATGAGGCGAGCAGGGATTTTGAGACTTTTGAGGAATGGTTTTTACATATTGAGGCTTGCAGGAAGAAGCTTGAGGAAATGAACCGCAGGCAGGAAGGGAAACAGGGGCAGCAGGATGCTGTGACGCTGGCGACTTTCCACAGTGCAAAAGGGCTTGAGTTTGATGTGGTGCATATGATTGATGTGAATGAAGGTGTGACGCCTTATAAAAAAGCGGTTTTGCTGCCTGATATGGAGGAGGAGCGGCGGATGTTTTATGTGGGGGTGACAAGGGCGAAGGAGAAGCTGCATTTATATGTGCCGCAGAGGGTGAACCATCATGAAGCGGAGTTGTCGAGGTTTTTGATTGAAGCAGGGTATGTATAAGGGATTGTTATGATCCTTTTTGGAACTGGATATTGTATTCTTGCGGAGAGTATTATATAATCAGGCTGTACAATATATTTCGGAAAGGAGATTTTTATGCAAGATGTAAGCAACAGCATTCTGCCGGATGATGAAGATATTTTTGTCACCCTGGATATGGATGACGGGACTCAGGCAGAATGTGAGATTATAACCATTTTTGATTTGGGCGACCAGGATTATATCGTTTTGATGCCTTTGGATGAAGCTGGTGAGGAAAATGCGGAGGGTACGGTGTATATTTTCCGCTATTTTGAAGATGAAGAAGGGAATCCGTCGCTGGAAAATATCCAAAGTGATGAAGAGTTTGAAGCTGTGGAAGAGCGGTTTGATGAATTGTTGGATGAAGCAGAGTTTGAAGAAGAATAGGGAATGGTCTCCTCCGGCAGGTGACGTGGTATTGAAGTACGGTGTAGCCCTTATGCGGCTATGCCGTTTTTTTCTTTTTTGGAATGGCGTACCTATTGAAAATGGGCTTATAGATATGCGTTGCAGGTGGAGTGCAAATGTTATATAATCGAATATTATGAATTGAGGTTTGGAGGGAAGTGTTTGTATGATTAATTTACAAGATAAGGATAATTGCCCTGATATGTAAGCAATAAGCAAATATGTTGGAAATCCTGTGTTTATGCAATTTTGCTCAGAAATTAAGGAAACTTATAAATGTAGTGAAAAATTGGAGTATAGTTCGTGTAGCTGGGAAAAGGGGTGGAATATTTACGTTTAATCCAAATTCGCAGAGATTGTTAGTGTTTGGCTGCGGGGGAGCGGCAAAGGATCTGGAATAAAAAACCGGGCAATCATCCGAATTGTACAAAAAAATTCAAATAATCCTCGAAAAAATATATACAAATCAACCAATTTAATGCTATAATAAAAAAGCGCTTGCGTAGCTTAAGGATGAAAAGGTGAGAAAACATGAGATTAGACGTAAAACGAGGAGAGTTCTTAAGGTTAGGAGTTACAAAATCAAAAACATGGGCAGAGTTTTGTTTTGAGTGCCGCAAAGAAAGTGAATGTAAAATATTGCTATACAAAAGAAACACCACGGATTTACCAGTTGAAATAACCGTACCGCCTGAGTTTTCTAAAGGAAATTTACGTTCGGTACGCATTGATAAGCTGGATTTGTCTGAATATGATTATAATTTTTCCATTGATCAAAAGGAGATCACGGATCCTTTTGCCAGGCGTATTATTGGAAGGGAAGGATGGGCGGATACTAAAAGGAAGGCGGGGCTTTACAGCCGTTATGAATTGAACCCTTTTTCCTGGCGTGGTGAGCCTAAGGTAGAGGTTTTAAGGAAAGATATGGTACTTTATAAGCTGCATGTCAGGAATTTTACAAAGGGGCTTGGGGAATCTGTCCCGGATAGCGGGACGTTCCGGGGGCTTGAGAAAAAGCTTTCCTATTTGAAATCACTAGGGGTTACTTCGGTTGAGCTGATGCCGGTATACGAGTTTGAGGAGCTTTTGCCAGTTGAGCCGCCGAAAGAGACGGGGTCTTATGCATATTGGAAAGAAAAGAAGAAAAAAGGGGCTGTAAAGGCAGAGGATAAGCCGAAGTATAAAATCAACTGCTGGGGATATGGCGCGGGATCTTATTTTGCCCCGAAAGCATCTTTTGCGGCAGGGGAATGTCCGGATGCGGAATTAAAATCCTGTATTCTTAAAATGCATAAAAAGGGGATGGAATGTATATTGGAAATGGATTTTGGGGACTGTTTGCCGGCATGGTTTATTTTGGAGGTGCTTAAATTCTGGGTCAGGGAGTACCATGTGGATGGTTTCCACCTGCAAGGCAGCCGGATTCCAATGGATATTTTGATGCAGGAGCCGTATTTGGGAAGGACAAAGCTGTTTTACCGCGGGATTTCGGAGGATATGATAGACGGGCAGGAGAGTGCGTTCCCGCGGATTTTTGTGGATACTGACGAGTTTATGTATCCTTGCCGCAGGCTTGCGGCGGGGATTGACGGCAATGTATGGGATCTGGCCAATCAGATGAAAAAGCAGAATGAAAGGCTGGGGCATATTAATTATATTGCGGATAATAACGATTTTACGCTTGCGGATTTGTTTTCCTATGAAAAAAAGCATAATAGTCAGAATGGCGAGGGCAATTTAGACGGGCCGGACTTTAGTTTGAACATAAACTGCGGCGTGGAAGGGGAGTCAAGCAGCCGTAATATCCAGAGGATCCGCTTGCGCCGTATGAAAAATGCGGCTGCTATGCTGTTTTTGTCCCAGGGTGTCCCGATGCTTATGGCAGGGGATGAGGACTGCAATTCCCAGCAGGGCAATAACAATGCGTATTGCCAGGATAACCAAATTGGCTGGAAAGACTGGAAAAGCAGCAGGTCATCTAAGGAATTTTTCCGTTATATCCGGTGTTTAATACAGTTTCGGAAGGAGCATGCTATTTTGCGTATGGAACAGCCTATGCGGCTCTCAGACGCCAAGTCGGCCGGGTACCCGGATCTGTCGTACCATGAGGAAAATGCTTGGATTACGCCGCAGCATTTTAACCGTAAGGCGATTGGGGTTTTATATTGTGGGAAATACGCGGGTGAGGCAGAGGATGTTTTTATCGGGTTTAATTTTTGCAATTTCCCGAAAAAGCTGGCGCTGCCAAAACAGAGGGGCAGGCGCAAATGGTACCTGGCTATGGATACTGTAGGGAAAGAATCTTTTCTGGAGGAGCAGGAAGAAGTAAAGGAATCCTGGTACAGCTTGGAACCGCATAGTGTTTGTATTATTATTGGAAAATAAAAGGCAGGGAATTGAATGAAGGCGTGGCAGCATTTAAGGACAATTTTACATCATAAAAAAATGGTGCGGGAAGGGTGCTTTCGGGTGGGGCTTTACCGTCAGGGCATTATGCACGACTGGTCTAAATATACGCCTGTTGAGTTTTTAGTGGGCGCTAAGTATTACCAGGGGGATAAAAGCCCCAACAATATAGAACGGCAGGAGAAAGGGTATTCTGGCGCTTGGCTGCACCACAAGGGCAGGAACAAGCATCATCTGGAATACTGGATTGATTATTCTATGAAGGACGGCCGTATGGCGGGGATGCGTATGCCGCAAAAATACGTGGTGGAAATGTTTATTGACCGGATTAGCGCGTCCAAGAATTACCAGAAGGAGCGCTATACGGATAAAAGCCCGCTTTTATATTACCAAAAAGGCAAAGATCACTATATGATGCATGAGGATACGCGCAAATTGCTGGAAAAGCTTTTGCGTATGCTTGCGGAAAAGGGCGAGGATTATGTATACCGCTATATCCGTGTAAAAGTGTTAAAAAACAGAAGGAAGGGTTTTAGGCATGTTAGGCGATAAGAAAATATTATACAGCGGGATGCAGGCGACAGGGACGCTGACGCTTGGGAATTATTTGGGTGCGCTTAAAAACTGGGTGACATTAAACGAGGAATATGAATGCATTTATGGCGTAATGGATCTGCATTCCTTAACGGTCCGGCAGGTACCGGCGGATTTTCGGAAAAATGCCAGATCCTTGTACGCGCTTTATGTGGCTGCAGGGTTAGATCCCCAAAAGAATTGTATTTATTACCAGTCGCATGTATCCGGCCATGCCGAGCTTGGCTGGATTTTAGGCTGTTTTACTTATATGGGCGAATTAAACAGGATGACTCAATTTAAGGATAAGGCGTCAAAACACGCGGATAATGTTAATGCGGGGCTGTATACATATCCGGTACTGATGGCGGCAGATATTTTACTATACCAGGCAGATGTTGTGCCAGTCGGGGTGGATCAGAAGCAGCATCTGGAAATTACCAGGGATATTGCACAGAGGTTTAATGCGGTATACGGCGACGTGTTTACCATTCCGGAAGCGTTTATCCCAAAGGCCGGGGCAAAGATTATGAGTTTACAGGATCCGCAGAAAAAAATGTCGAAATCAGATGAAAACGCCAATGCGGCGGTTATGCTTTTGGACGACAGGGACAGTATTTTGCGGAAGTTTAAGAGGGCAGTTACTGATTCTGGGAGTGAGGTGCGTTATGCAGAGGATAAGCCGGGGATTAGCAATTTGATAGAGATTTACGGATGTGTTACTGGAAAAGGCCGCGTTTCGGTAGAACAGGAGTTTGAAGGCCGTGGATACGGGGAGTTTAAGATGGCGGTAGGGGAAGCTGTTGCAGATCATCTTGGGCCAATTCAGGCGCGTTATCAGGAATTGATGGCGGATAAGGCGTATTTGGATGCAATGATTAAGCAGAATGACGAGAAGGCACAGGGATATGCGGTAAAGACGCTCCGGAAAGTGCAAAAGAAGATAGGGCTTACGGAGCGTATCCGCTAAACGGCACACGGTATCTTTTTGCGAAAAAAATAAAATAAGCTAAAAAAAAGGTGGAAAAGCACGCACAACATGGCCGCTTCATAGGATAGATTAAGTAAGTTTTTGAGGTGCTCGCTTGAAAACTTTTTTATCCCCTCTGAATGCAACGGAAGAAAAGGAATATCTTAGTCGGTTAAAAGAGGGCGACCAGGAAGCAAAAAAGATATTGGTAGAACGAAATATGCGCTTAGTGGCACACGTAACGAAAAAATACCAGAACGCTGGGGAGGATATGGAGGATTTGATCTCCATTGGGACAATCGGGCTTATTAAGGCGGTATCTACATTTCAGGAGGACCACGGCAGCAAGCTGGCTACATATGCGGCAAGGTGCATTGAGAACGAGCTTTTAATGTATTTCCGTTCCAGGAAAAAATGCTCCAGGGAGGTCTCTTTGTATGAGCCGATTGGCACGGACAAAGAGGGAAACCAGATACAGCTTGTGGATTTGCTGGAGGTGGACGACAAGGATGTGGTGGAGCAGATGGAATTAAGGCGTCAGATTTTAATGCTGTACAAATTGATTTCCTACGCGCTTGACGAGCGGGAACGTCAGATTTTACAGCTGAGGTATGGCCTAAATAACCGGGCTTCGGTGACTCAGCGGGAAATTGCTGACAGGCTGCATATTTCCAGATCTTATGTGAGCCGGATTGAGAAGAAAGCCCTGGGGAAGCTGCGTGAGAGGTTTGAGCAGGGTGAAACCAAGGGGGTTAATAATTAACCCGGTAAAGGGGGCTAGAACGCAGGGGGTGCATAAACCGCACCCCCTGCGCTCTAGATCGTGTTTGAAGCAAGCTTACGCCATTTGGCCACAAAATGATTAAAACCTATTCCCAAACCCCGCAATCCATGATATAATCTTTTCATCTTTTTATCTTTTTTTCTAGAAGCAGCTTTTCTGCTGCAAAAATCCCATTTATACAAATAAAGGGAGTGGAAATAAAATATGTATAGTATGGTGACAACCGCAGTTACGCGCGGCATGGAAACCGTCTGCATCCGTGCGGAAGCCGATGTCAGTGACGGGCTGCCAATGTTTGAAATGGTAGGCTTCCTCTCTTCTGAGGTCAAGGAAGCAAGAGAGAGGGTGCGCACTGCCTTACATAACTGTGGCTATAAAATCCCGGCAAAACGGATTACTGTAAATTTATCTCCGGCAGACGTAAAAAAATCCGGCTCTGGCTTTGATTTGCCTGTTGCAGTAGCAGTTTTGGCGGCATGTGGAGAAGTAGATGCACATATGTTAAAGGATACCCTGATATTGGGGGAAATCGGCTTAGACGGCAAGGTGCAGCAGGTACATGGCATTCTGCCTGCTGTGGCTAATGCAAAAGGGTTTGGGATGAAGCGCTGCCTGATCCCATATGCTAACCAGGCAGAGGCAAAATTGATACCAGGGCTTGAAATCTGGGCAGTAGAGGATCTGCGGGAGATGGTTTCCTATCTTAACGGAAAGCCCTACGTGGAAAAACCGTCCTCACAGGCGCCAGGCGCCCCCTGTTGTAAGGAAGAGCCGGATTTTGCCGAAATTAACGGGCAGGATTCGGTGAAACGCGCCTGTGAGGTAGCCGTTGCGGGTATGCATAATTTTTTGATGATAGGCCCTCCGGGGAGCGGAAAAACTATGATAGCCAAACGGATACCTGGCATATTGCCCCCAATGGCGGAAGAAGAAAGGCTGGAGGTATCTAAAGTTTACAGCATCTGTGGAATGATTTCACAAAACCAGCCCCTTATTCATAAACGTCCGTTCCGTATGCCGCACCATACCATAAGCCCAAATGGGCTGTCCGGTGGAGGCAGTATACCAAAGCCAGGGGAAATAAGCCTGGCACACAAAGGTGTTTTGTTTTTGGATGAGCTGCCGGAGTATAAAAAATCTACGTTGGAAATCTTGCGGCAGCCCATGGAAGACAAGCAGATTACGCTGGTGCGCCAGTCTGGCATTTACTGCTATCCGGCTGATTTTATGCTGGTGGCTGCGATGAACATCGCAACACCGAAATTGATACAATGCAAAATTGCTGAAATGCCTGAAAATAAGCCTTTTCACGGATTCCGCCATTTTGTTTTTTCGGTTTTTGAGCCTTTTTTCCGTTTCGGAAGCTGTTTCGCCCTCCGATTTTGCACCTCCTTTTAACGATAGCAGGCAATCGTTAAAAGGTTTAAATGGGGCAGAGTCTTGTGCAGGAAGCGATAAAAAATATCTAACAGCCGCCCAGGCGGCTATTTCCAAATGATGCCATAGGATTTTGGGTACTCGCAGGCGAAAGTATTGAAGAATGGCTTAAAATCAAGGGTTTTAGCATATGTGTGCCCTAACCCCTTGATTTTACTGGGGTTGCCGGGTTTATGCGGGACTTTGTACACAACTTTTACACAGGTTTCCTCCCGTTTTCTTATACTGCGCCACTCAAAACGGCTTCAAGCCGCCGCATATTCTCAAACGATACGTCTTGATTAACATGGCTGTATAGGTCAAGCGTGATTTCGATTGATGAATGTCCCAGCCATGACTGGACAATCTTTGGCGCAATCCCGGCTTCAAGACATCTTGTGGCGAAACTGTGGCGGCACGCATGGAGGTTGATATGCTCCATAATTACGGGCGGTCTGTGTTCCTTTATTGCAAGTTCCTTTTCACCCTCATTCATGGCGGTGATGATTTTATCTAAAGAACCAGCAATGCAGGAACGCCATTGCGGCTGTCCCTTTTTTCCAGAGAACACAAGCCCTTCAAATCCTGTCGGCGGATTCCATCTGCCTGACAGTTTATGATGGGCTTGGTTTATTTTTTGCCGTCTTAAAGCCTTAACAACGGATTCCTGCAACGGTATTGTTCTTGTGCCGCTTGCTGTCTTAGGCTCTTGGAATGTAAACCGTTTTTCTTGTGTTTCTTTGTTAGTGGTTCGTACAAGCGTTCTGCGTACGGTCAATGTTTTTTCTCCACTTTCGAGGTCTAAATCCTCCCATTTCATCCCCAGCAGTTCGCCAATCCTAAGCCCTGTCCCCAGCAGTACGGTGATTGCAGGCTCAATGTTCTTATACTTCTCCTGACGGATAAATGACAGCAGGCGTGATTGTTCCGAAGCTGTCAGCACGCGCCTTTCCGGCGTGTCAATGGTTGGCCGTATGGTCTGCGTGCATGGGTTCTTCGCTATGAGGTCGTTGTTTACCGCCATTTTAAAGACATTGCTAAGGGTGTTATGTAAGGTTTTCAGGTACTTCGGGGACAGCCCTTTGTCAATGATTTCATTGTAAAGGCGTTGGATTTCCACTGTCCTTATTTTGGCGAGATACCGCCCTCCGAGCGGCTCACGCACAAACCTGTCATAAAGCGCCGTGTACGTTCCAATGGTTGTATTTTTCACCTTGCCGGTTTTGTAAGTTTTCAGCCATGTGTCAAACCATTCATTGAGCGTGATACGGTCAGCCTTTCCGCTTAACCCATGCTCAGCTTCGTATTTCTGGTCTGCCAGCTTCTTTTTCGCTTCCTTTAATGTTTTTGCGTATACGGCGTAGCTTTGCCCCTCATACTGGAAACGCCCCATGTAAAGGCCTTTTTTGGGAAGCCATGTGATTCCTTTTGGGAGTTCTTTCCCGTTTTTGTCTAATGCCATGATTATTTTCCTTTCTTAAATAAAATGTTATGGCAAAAAAGGAATACTGTGCTATAATCGGATAGCAGGTATTCCTTTTTGCCTGTTGCTATTGGGCTATGGGAATGCTTTGGCTGGCGAGTTCCATAGCCTTAGTTTACGGGCTGCATTTTGCTTTTCGTGCTGCACCACCCCCTTTCAGTCTGCTATGTTGTCCACGTAGTTTTTAATGAGCCGCACGTTCCAGAACAGCTTGCGGTCAAGGCGCACACAGGCGTTTGCCATATGCCCTATCTTGAGGGCTGTATGCTTGCCGCAGTCCAGCAGTTCCATTAAGTGCGACGTGTCCACCAGGATTTTATTGTTGAGGTGGATAATTGCCGTTGGCTGTCCACCCATTAATAACGCTCTATCTTCGTTCATTGTGTTCCCTCCATTCCCATTGTTAAATGTTTCATTAAAATAGTTCTTCATCATAAGAAATGTCGCCTGCTTCCAAAATTGGAAGATGGCACAGCATTTCCTCAATGCCGCGGAGCATATACGTTATGCTTAAAAGCTGTAAAAACTGATCTTCACTTCCGGTGTCCTCGTCCAGAACGTGAAGCAGAGCGTTTCTGACAAGCCCTTGTTCAAAATATGCGTATTCGCCCTCTAAACGCCCTATCTGATACCACACTGCCATTGCATAATCTAATATCTCCTTTTTTACCCGCTTGGTGTCATATCCGTTTCTCTTTTCCATTTTTTTCCTCCTGATATAATAATTATTTGGCTGTCAAGGTTCTTTAACTGTTGATATAAAATCTTGTAAAGTATTTTTACTCCTTACAGCCATTGATGATAATGGCATTGTAAAATAAATTTACAACTGCCATGATGGCCCTTTTTGTATGCTTGTAAAGAAAATTTACAGATATACTATATATAGCCATGTATGGGATTTTTAAATGGTCTTCCACCGCTCACTAAAAGCATAGATATTTGCCCGGCGGAGATTCTTATTGTTCTGGACTACATCAACAAAACCTTTCTCCACCAGTTCATCACGAGCCTTAAAGAAAGTTGGCTTGCTCATATAAGATTGGTACTTTGTATGGGGAAAACAGAACTCTTTCTTTCCCCCGCTTTCAATCTTCATATAGCAATAAATCTTAAACGCGCTGGGAGATAACCCCCTCATAGATTCACTTGCCATAAGGGTTGCGCCCATTCTGAAATAACGTTTCTCAATGCCGCCATCTGCCTTGCTCTCCCAAGGAGCAAATGGTGTTTTTTTGGTTCTAGCCATAAGCCATTACCTTTGTCCCTCCTTTCTTTCGTTAAGAATCTGCCCCATTGCAGATAAGATTTGCTGTTCCTGCTTCTGTGACAGTTCGTCCCGAAACCATTTGCAGAAAGTTGTTTCATGTATGCCTAACTTTCTTGCAACCTGCCACATATAGACATTGTTTTTGTGTAACAGCTCCTTAATCTGTTGGCTGCCCATGTTTATCACCTCCTGGGTTGAAATATTTTAAACAAACCACAACTGAAACTACATAACTTGTATCTTGCTGTAGATGCTTGTGTTGTTTATGGTTTCATCATATAATGTCAGTAAGGAAAAATCACTGCTATATCTATGCTTTTATTTTTACATTTCAATGCATAGAGAAAAAGAGGGGGATACTGCATATGGATACGGAAAATACGCTTGGAGTTGCCTTGCTGGACATAAGGACAGGCTTCACGCTTGTAACCCAAAGTATAGAGAAAGATATACCTTACGGCGTATTTGCATTAACTTTAATCAATATGAATTATGAGAGAGTAAGGGAATGCATTGGTAACATGGTATGCCGTCATTTTAAGAAAGGGCTTAACCCAGACAATATAGAGAAGTTTGCAGAATATCTATATAAAACATTAGAATTTCATATTGTCTATGCTTCAAAAGGTTATCTGGGGTTAGAACAGGCCCATATGGTCATTGGGCTTTTTGTGAGGGAAATGTTAATCAGGATTAAAGAACGGCATTTTGAAATATCGGACATTGAAAAATGTATGCCAGCCATAATCACCAATCCCAAAATTCATACCTATGTAAAGGAGATATTAAAACGCAATTCTGATGATTTGACACCTGTCATGAATGAAACCGGGGAATCAGGTTTGATGGATTCACAGCTTTTCAATATGGATTTGACCGTTTATTACCTGAACAGCATTTCTGATTACCTCCTGCTTGATTTAAAAATGTATCTGGAACGTTCCGGCAAGACTGTAAAGGAATGTGAATGCTGTAGCCGCATGTTCCTGCCGACAAGGAATAGTGATAAGTATTGCAGGCTTCCAACCTTAGAGCGAAAAGGAAAGTGCAGCGAAATCATGCACGCATCGCCCACAGATGAATTTGTAAGGGCAAGAAACAAGGCAAGGGACAAACAGCATAAACAGGTAAGGTATTACGAAAGCAAAGGGACGTATGAGCATAATTTCTTATATGATTTGTATGATAAGTGGTCTGACGAATGCAAACAGAAATTTAAAGAGTTCAAAGCCAAAGAGGACATAGGCGGGTTCCTTGAATGGATTAAGGAAACAAGATTTTCAGGGCAAACACTGCAAGAAAAGTGGGAGCAGTCTAAAGGCGATGGCGAACATATAACGCCCAAATAAGATAAAGCATTTTAATCTTACATATATAAGAAATAATGGCTGTAAAGGTTCTGTCCTTATGATTAACCTATATATATAACAGGGTATACAGACATTTCCTGTGTTTTGATAAAGGTTAAATGATACAAAGAAGCAAGGGATGGTATATTTGTATCGTATGGAGTGGGTTCAAAATCAGAGTGTGCATATTTTATGGATATAGGAAAAGGCTGACAGTTTTTGCCAGCCTTTCCATATGGGTTTGTTTAAACCCTGGGCAACTATTAAAGTTTTATTTTTATGGCAGGGGAATAGCCGCCATACACTTTCTTCCCATCAATGTTTTTATATGCCCTTACTTTAAAATAATAGGCGGTTTTCTTTTTCAGCTTCTTATTTTTATAAGATGTCTTGCTGCCGCCTTTTACAGTGGCGGCTTTCCTGTAGCCGGATTTCTTCTTTTTAGAGCGGGCGATTTCATACCCATCCGCATTGCTTACTTTTTTCCACGATATTTTAACGCTGGAAGGGGAAGCCTTTTTCGCTTTCACGCCTTTTGGGGCGGGTGGCTTGACCGTGACGGTACATTGGGCCGTGGTTTCGCTCCCATCCGTGGCTTTTATGTATATGACGGCTTTCCCTGCCCGTCTGCCTGTTACAACGCCGTTACTGTCCACGGCTGCAATCTGGTTATTGCCTGACACATAAAAGACTTTCTTATTGGCGGCATTGGCTGGCGTTATGGCTGGCTTGATGGAAAACTTCTTATTTACCCCGATTGTCTTTCTGTTTACGTTCAGGGATATCCCGGTTACTTTGACGGGAAGGACGGAAACGGTAAAAAAGGCTTTCGCCCTGTTCCGGTCGTTGGCTGTGGCGGTAATCCGTGCCAGACCTGCTTTCTTAGCGGTTATGACGCCGTTTGTGGATATGGCGGCAACGCTTTCATTGCTGGAAACATAGGTGATGGATTTATCCGTTGCATTAGCTGGGGATATGGCTGGGTTTAGCGTGTAAGTCTGCCCCGGCATTAAATCCACAAAATCGGGGGTCAGTTTGATGGAGGTTACCAAAATGTCACTGCTGTCATCCCCATCTAAAAGACGGTATTTAAAATTCCCATTGGCAGCATACTCATGCGCGAATGAATTTCTAAAACAACAAATAGTAAGCTTATCGTTCTCAGCAAATGCATTTCTCCCTATGTTTGTAACGCTGCTTGGAATTATGATGCTTTCTAATGAACATCGAAAAAACGCATTGCCTTCTATACAGGTTACGCTGTCCGGTATCGTTACGTTTTTTAATGCAGTCCATTGAAATGCAGAGTTACTTATTTTTGTCAAACCGTTTGAAATTGTCACATCTGTTAAACCGCTATCTATAAATGCAGAATGTCCAATATAATTTACATTGTCTGGTATTACTAAACTTGTCAATGAGACACAGGAACAAAATGCCCCATCCTCAATGCGTGTTACGCTGTCTGGTATCTTTACACCTGTCAAAGAACTGCAATTATAAAATGCATCATCCCCAATGCTTGTAACGCCGTCTGGAATCACAACTTCTCCGCTTGCAGTCTGTGCGTCAATTAGAATATGGTTTACAATTACAAGCGGGTTTTCTTTTCGCCTGTCTTCTAACCACTTTGTACCAGAAAATGCATGGTAACCAATATTAGTTACGCTGTCTGGTATTGTAACGTTTGCCAGTGATGTGCAATTATAAAATGCAGAATCCCCAATGCTGGTTACAGTATTTGGAATGATATAATTATTTCCTTTTCCCGCCGGAAAAGTATATAGCGTTTTTTTATCTTTAGAAAATAAAACTCCATCTTCCGAAACATAATTTTGATTATTCTGGCTCACATTAATATCCACCAATGAGCTGCAATCTGAAAATGCCCACTCTCCAATGCTGGTTACACCATCCGGTATTGTAACATTTTTTAATGAACTGCAATTGTGAAATGCATAGTCACCAATATTAGTTACACTATCCGGTATGGTTACACTTTCCAATGAATTGCAATTATAAAATGCCAACTCCCCAATGCTGGTTACACTGTTTGGTATTATAACATTTGTTAATTTACGGCAATCTGAAAATGCCCACTCCCCAATACTTGTAACGCCGTCTGGAATCACAACTTCTCCGCTTGCAGTCTGTGCGTCAATTAGAATATGGTTTACAATTACAAGCGGGTTTTCTTTTCGCCTGTCTTCTAACCACTTTGTACCAGAAAATGCATGGTCACCAATATTAGTTACGCTGTCTGGTATGGTTACACTTTCCAATGAATTGCAACTTGAAAATGCATAATCCCCAATACTTGTAACGCCGTCTGGAATCACAACTTCTCCGCTTGCAGCCTGTGCGTCAATTAGAATATGGTTTACAATTACAAGTGGGTTTTCCTTCCGCCTGTCTTCTAACCATTTTGTATGAGAAAATGCATGGTAACCAATATTAGTTACACTATCCGGTATGGTTACACTTTCCAATGAATTGCAATATAAAAATGCACTGCTACCAATGCTGGTTACACTATCCGGTATAGTTACACTTTTTAATGAACCGCAATATGCAAATGCGTCATCCCCAATGCTAATTACCCCATCTGGGATAACAACATCTCCACCGCTCCCCTGATATTCAATTAACACTCCCTATTTAGTCAAGTCTTTTTTCCTTATTTTTCAAGGATTTTTTAGTTATATATCTCAGATGAATGAGCCAAGATAATGGACATTTCTTTGTATCTGGTACGAAAATAGAGGTGTTGGGTATACAAAGTAGAACGTCTTCCGTTTCCGCTCTACATGGCCTTGTGTATGCCCCTCCTTCTACGGCAGCGAACCTCCCGTGTCTACCAGGATCACCAGCATCTCTGCCGGGTCCTAACTTCCTTCGTCCCGCCTGTCCATAACCAGGGTGTCAGCTTAGCTCCTTTACAGGGTCATGCCCTATGGATAATATTCCTGCCGACTACCGGCTCATTCTTTGTTATAAGTCTTACTGACCTGTCTCATATGCTTCCCTCACCGGCACCTTTCGGTGGACGTTTTCCCGGATCGTTCCCCATACTTTCCAGCTTTCCTGTCACAGCTGGATTCAACCCTCAATCAAAATTTTTGAAAGTTCAACCCAACTATGACAGGGCATTGCCTGCTTGTGGTTTATGTTCGTTTATTACGCTGTCTGGATCTGTGGCCTCCTGATGTCGCCCATCAGTTTTCCGGCATCATAGTCTACACCTTTTGTCAGTATCGTGTAGAATATCCTTAGAACCTTACACGCTACCGCTACGACAGACTGCATCTTCTTTAATGGGTTTTCTTTACGTGTCCGGTAATACTCATGTATTGCCCTGAACTCCGCATTCTTCCCAATCAAGGATATCGCTGCTTCATACAGCACATACCTCAGGCGTTTCCTTCCCCTGTAACTGATCCGGCTTTCGCCGTTATGCTTCCCGGAATCATTCGCCACAATCGCATATCCCGCCAGCTTCTGTAACTGCTTTGGGTTGTCAAAACGTCCAATGTCTCCCGCCTCCGCAATGAATCCGCTGACTGTTGCCAGGCCGATCCCCTTAATTCCTATCAGTTTATCAACATATGGGATTTCTTTCAGCTTTTCCTCTATTTTCAGGAGAAGCTCCTCCAGCCTTGAGGTATATACATCCATGTCGTTCAGCAGGTTCTTCAGTTCCATCCTTGCCGCTCCCGGTGCTTCCTTACTTCCTACGCTGTGCTCCGCTGCCGATACCAGGGTTCTTGCCCTCTTCATTCCGGCGCCTCTGAGCTTTGCGTCCCTCCATATCCGGTCCACACCTTCCACTCCCAGTTTTCTGATGTCCTCCGGCAGCTGCGCCTCCTTCAGCACCATCCTCCCGCTGACCGCCTTCAAATCCCCATAAACGTCTTTATATTCAGGAAAGTAGATGGCGAACCATCTGGCCAGGCGGTTCT
>OFGE01000915.1_pt1 | contig 29828 bp, 24 predicted proteins | sample 1521681 | NCBI WGS metagenome assembly OFGE01 (sample SAMEA3504093, study PRJEB24116) | mouse gut metagenome | biome: mouse gut; feature: mouse-associated habitat; material: faeces | place: Denmark | collected 2011
TCGGCACTTTTTCTATTATTTTTTATTGGTTCAATTTTGATGGCTGAACTGTTACCTACAATCAGTAACACTTCGTTACTTTTCACACCCGCGCCATGCACTTGCTGCATGGTGTCGGATCAAGCGCCAAAATGCGTGCTTTTTGCATTTTGTGTGCATCAGTTGTTGCAATTCACACCCAAATCGTTGTAAATGTATGTGAAATCTGACGTGAGTGTGAATTGTAACAACAGTTCAGCCATGCCCATTTATGGTCTAATTGCCAAAAATCATTTCAAACGCCTCAAAATTTTTATCCTTGCCATTGGGAATTGCAAAAATAACCTTTTCAAAACATTTGTGCGTTGTATTTAGATACTCTTTGAAAATACTTGCTACCTCTTTTGCATCTTGTCCAAATACACCACAACCGTAAGCCCCTAAAATTAGAAGATCTACATGATTTTCTTTTGCAATATCCAGTACAAATCGAATTCTTGACTTCAATACCTTTGTATTTTCCTCATCTGTAACCTTTTGATATCTATGAGCGGCTGATTTATTTGGTGCAGCACAGGTGATTACGTCACACAAAACACTGTTTCCATCCTTTTGAAAGATAATGTTTGGAGAATATAAGCCTCTATTCAAATATAAGGCTCTGTTTTTATTTTTATTGTTCCAATCATAAAACATTGTTTCAAATTCTGACAGTACATTGTACAGATAAGAATCATGACACAGGCACTCTTCCTGTGCGATACTTCCATTCAAAAACATTCCGCCAGGATTTTTATAGGATGAAAAATTCAATACAGCCATATGGTTTTGGCATTCTTTTGCGTGATGCATCATTGCTGAAACGCTGTCAGATGCCTCCACTATAATTTCACTTTTGCAGGAATATATAATGCTGCTTTGAAAATTAACATCATATATACGTGTATCTTTTATGGATTGTTGAATTTTTTCGCCAAAGAACTGCTTCATTTCTTCTGTATGCAATTTTGCCTGCTCTGCTCGTTTTTCCTTATTGGTCCAATATTCTTTAATATATGCCATATATAGTGTTTCCTTTTCTTTTAAAATTCTATGCTTTTCTGTAACAAATAGTTAAAATGTACGTTTTCTCCATCATTTCGCTTTGCAAAATCTCAAATCTGTGTAGCGAAACGTCTATTAGAGCAAACTATCTTTATAATTATTATTATACACGAAAAGTATAGAAAAAAGGAACCTTTTTACAATTAAAAAAGTAAAAGATTCCTTTTTCGAAAAAATGTTCTTAATGTATTCATTTCAAGATATATTGCATATCACATGATCAGATCATATTTCACAATATCCATACTCACCATACCATCCGCAAAAAAAGAAATACGGTCCGCAGACTGTCCTGTATACAGGATCGCACTCAAAACCTGTTCCCCGTCATTGACAAACACCTCTACGCTGAACCGATCCATGATAAGTCTTAATTTCAATTTTCCGTTTACAGTATTCACCTTGCTGCGCCGCTGATGAATAATCGCCCTTCTGGAACCAGAGTACTTTCTGTCAATCTTTAAAATGGACTCTCTGGGACGGAAGCTCAGCGAGGTCTGATACTTTTCGCTCTGTGCAAACCGAAGTGCAAACTTGTGGTAGAGTTTTCCTTCTTCCCCTGAACGGATTGTCAGCTCGATATCCACTCTGCGCCCATAGATTCCTTCCAGTTCTATCACATCTGAAAAAATTACGTTCTGATAAGCCACTTTGTTGAACCGGAATGCCTCCAGCTCGCGGAGCGGAACCTGATACAATCTGCCATTCTTGATAGAAAGCTCACGCGGCAGACTCATCTGCCCAAACCACAATACATCGGTTGTCCGCTGTTGACAGGTATCCCAGTTCTGCATCCAGCCGATCATGACACGGCGTCCGTCCGGTGTCAGCACTGTCTGCGGCGCATAGAAATCAATACCATAATCAATAGACTGGTCATACTCTTCCTGAAACGTTCCTGCCTCCTCATCGAAGTCACCAATCAGACATAACGTTCCGTTTCCATTGTGATACTCAAAGCTTTCTGGAAGCATATCTTGCGGACTGATAAGAAGAACCCACTTCCCGTCCAGCTGAAAGAAATCTGGACACTCCCACATTTTTCCGAAACGATTATTGTTGGAGGCGAGCACACTCTTGAATTTCCATTGGAATCCATCAGGACTAGTATACAGTAAGATCTGGCCGCTGCCGTCAGCTGGCCGGCTTCCAACTACACAGTTGTAAGTGCCATCCTCGTTCCGCCACATCTTAGGATCCCGAAAATCATACCTGCTGCTGCCTTCTGGCAGATCCCTTTTGTCCAGCACAGGATTCTTTTCGTACTTCTCGTAGTCAACGCCATCTCCCACAGCAAGACACTGTGTCTGCACCTCTCTGGCTTCTCTTCCCCGCTGACGTTCCCTCACCACACCCGTATACATCAACAGATGCCTTCCATCGGAAAGTGTGATAGCGCTTCCTGAAAAACACCCGTCCATGTCACAGAGCTCATCGGGAGCCAGTGCAGCTGGAAGATATTCCCAGTGCAGCATATCTGTACTAACTGCGTGTCCCCAATGCATCGGTCCCCAGTGGCAGTCATATGGGTGATACTGATAAAACATATGGTATTTTCCATCATAGTATGAAAATCCATTTGGATCATTCATCCATCCTACACGCGAAGATAGGTGAAAATCTGGACGCGCCTCCTTCGCAATCTGCTTCTCCATCGTCTCCTCATATTTTCGTGCATCCCGCAAAATATGACTCATCATATAAAAACCTCCATTCTGCCGACAACCTGTGAATTTGGCCATCAGCTCCTGTATTTTTATTCCTTATTACCTTTATGACTCAATATCGGAGTAAGTATAGCAAACATTCCGTCTTACAATCTCCACTCCGATATTCCCCCTTTGTGCACAACGACAATTTCTGTTCAGCGTGCCTATTATTCCTATATTTATTTTTTAGCTGGCTTCGTCTGCAGAGATATGCCAGTCATGTGCTGTCCAGTATTTCAATTTGCATCCCCTGCGGAAGCATAACGATCATATGCTGCCTGGTATATCTCCTGCAGTTTCTCCATACCACAGTTATCCTTCAAAGTGGAGAGATAGCTTTCCCACTCTTCGTCTGTCGGACCACCTTCTTTAATCCACAACCCCTCCTGCTCAGATACTGTACTCTCAAAATCGGGCTTATATCTGTCAATCGTATCCAACTCTTCCTGTGTGAACACGCAGTCTACAGGATAAGTCACTGTGCTGTTTACATACGGCATCCAAAACTCATTTAGGTCTGTCAATCGCTCGATCGCGCGATCCTCCATCTTAAATGTTGTATTATAGTAATCACTTAGAATCAGTTTCGGACCATACACTTCGTACTCGCCCTTCAGCTCACCTGCACTCTTTCCAAACTTTTCTTGTGCCTCTGCATCTGTGATACTCAACCATACCCCGTTGTCATCCTTCTGTGTGAAATAGGTATCGATCGGACCATATTGTAACTGCATGACGATCTCCGGATCATACCATTGGTCAAAGAACTTCAACAGGTTTGCCGGACTCTTGCAGTCCTTTGTAATGTTTAAGTTTCCGCTGTTAATTCCACCGCCAGTACGTACTGTAACATTATGTGTACCATCAGGTCCATCAAGAATCGGAAGGAATACATAATCCTTTGCATACTCACCCATCACTTCCTCTATATACCACCAAGTCGCAACACCAACATAGCCTTGTGAGCATTTAGAGATCAACTGTGTGTCAGACTGACTGAACATCTCAATATCCATCAGACCCTCCGCATACCAGTCATGAAAATAGGTAAGCGCCTTACGGTAGTTATCTGTCGCACACACAAAATCAACCTTGCCATCATCATGCAGCGTCAGGTCATTGCAGACATCATTTGGCCAGTTCGTAAAGCCAAATCCCGCATAAAAAATGTTCTGTCCCCAGCACCACTGGTCAAATCCCGTGCTCATAGGAATCGTACTTCCCACATCATTTCCATAATATTTCGCGCTCATATCATTATCTTTGAATGCCTTTAACGCATCATGGAGTTCATCCAGCGTCGTCGGCACCTCCAGTCCCAGATCGTCCAGCCATGCTTTGTTGATCATGGAGAACTGAGGAATCGTATATATACTATAATCCTTGTCTGCGCCAATACCTGCCGTTCCCATCTGCTCGCCTGCTGGAAGTCCATAGATGCCTCCATTGTCCATTGTGATCGCGCTGCGAATATTGGGATTCTCGTCAAGGATTTTGCTCAGATTCGGCATATACTCCTCTGTCAGATACGGCGTCAGGTCGACAAACACCCCGTCCTCACCGTAATTCGTCAGATCGTAATTGTTGAAACCGACACCCATAAATGCATCCGGCAGATCATCACCCGCAATTTTAATGTTTACCTGCTCTGCCAGGGAATCGCTCATACAATTCCACTCAATCTTCACTCCCGCATCTGTCTGTAACTGATTCAGAACCTCATTGCTATCGTATCCCTTACTCAATGCACTCATTGCACCCATGACCGTAAACTCTGTCTGTGAAGTGTCACTGTTCGCCGTTCCGGGCTCCACCGTTTCTGTTACCTTTCCTCCGCCGCAAGCTGTCACCGAAACCACAAGCCCTGTCACAAGCGTACCGGAAACTGCTTTTTTCCATAATCCTGTCTTTTTCATAATTTTGCATTTCCTTTCTATTATAATAATTTCTAAAATGAAGATCGCTGCCTATGCGTTCCTTAACCTTCAACTGCTCCCGCCATAAATCCTTTTTCAAAGTACTTCTGCACAAACGGATAAATGACCAGCATCGGAGCCGCCGCCACAATAATCGAAGAAAACTTGATCATCTCTGTCAGTTTGTTCAGTTCCGCATAGCCGCCAGAAATCGTGCTCGCCTGGCTTGCACTCGCAGAGCTCTTTATCAATATGTTCCTCAAAATTAACGGAAGCGGAGCCTTCTCCTCCCCCGGCAGGTAAATCAATGCTGTAAACCAGTCATTCCAATACGCAACCATGCTGAACACCACCATAACCGCCATGATCGAGCGGCTGAGCGGCACTACAATCTTATAGAATGTCGTCCATTTCGAAGCACCGTCAATCCCTGCTGCCTCGATCATTTCCTTGGGAATGCTGTTCTCAAAGAAGTTTCTCATAATGATCATATTGCCAACACCAACTCCGCCTGGAAGGAAAAGCGCCCACATGCTGTTCATTAGCCCTGTATCCTTAACCACAAGGTAGGTAGGAACAAGTCCGCCGCCAAAATACATAGTAAATATAAAAAAGATACTCAGAAATTTCCTTCCTGGCAAATCTTTGACACTGAGCGGATATGCCGATAGATACAGCATCAATACGGAAAATATTGTCCCGATAACCGTATACTTAATACTGTTTATGTAACCTGTCACAATACGGGAATCCGCAAACACTGCCTTATATCCATCCAGCGTAAACTGACTTGGCAGCAGGAATGTCTTTCCTGCATACACATCATATGGATTCGACACAGAAGCAATCAGTATATAGTACAGCGGATAAGCAACAATGAACAAAGCGACTGCACAAATGGCAACCAGAATGATATCACTTGTCCTCTCGGAAAATCCCGTTGTATTGTTGGATTTGATTTTTGTTTTAGCGTTCATACCACACCTCCTATACAAAACTTGTGTCTTCGGATATCTTGCCGGCGATCTTATTGACCGCGATCAGCAGAATGATATTCACTGCTGTATTAAAAAGCCCTACTGCTGTCGAATAGCTGTACTTGGCATTTTCGATACCCTGCTGGTAAACATATACCGCAATAACATCACTTGTCGCTTTGTTCAGGTCTGTCTGCAGCAGCCATACCTTCTCAAATCCGACATTCATCAGCCCCCCTGCGCTCATGATCAGATTCAGCACCATGATGGAAGTCAATTCTGGAATATCAATATGAAGAATCCTCTGGAACATCGAAGCACCATCTACCTTTGCTGCCTCATAGAGTGATGTATCCACATTTGCCAGTGTCGCCATGTAAACGATAACCCCCAGCCTGCATCCTGCCAGATACCAGAGGCAATGTAAATGGTACGAAACGCTGAAGCTTCCGTCAGAAAATCAATAGAAGTACCCGCAATCAGATTTACCAGGCCGCCCGAAGGACTTAGAAAAATACGGATCATACCACAGATGACCATCGTTGAAATAAAATGCGGCGCGTAAAGTACCGTCTGCGTCAACCTCTTAAAACGCTGGAATCTCAGCTGGTTGAGCATTAGTGCCAGAATAATCGGAATCGGAAAACTCCACAGTAGACTAAAGAAACTAAGCAACACTGTGTTCTTAATCATACGTCCACACGTCGGCGCAGTAAAAAACCGTTCAAACCACTCCAATCCGACCCACTCGCTCCCCCACATCCCACGGCTTGCCTTGTAATCACGGAATGCAATCTGGATACCGTACATTGGTATGTACTTGTAAATGACCGTCAACACGACAGGCACCAGGAGCATCACATACAACTGCCAGTTGTCGCGTATTCGTCGCTGCAATGGTTTTCCCACTGACATCTTTGGTTTCAAAGCAATCGACAACGCTGCCCCCTCCGTCATTGAAAAAGAACCAATTGAAAACACAGCCTTTTTAAAAGTCGGCAGATACCTTGATGTCAACAACACAAACGAAAACCTTATTCTCTATGATTACAAAGAGGCTCTTGCTGGCGACGGACTGTACTATGCATCATGGAGAATCGGAGATGCTATGCCCTACGAAAACAGCGACGGTGACATAGTGGATTTATATGATGCCCAGCTCTATCTGCTGCTCGGTGAATTTACCAGCAATGAAAAGGCGCAAGACAACAGAAACGAATGGATCGAAAAGGCAAAAACCAATAATGAGATTTCTGTCGAAGAGGAAACCATCTACAATGAACATCCCTATTTGATAATAACCTACACCTTTCCAGGAGAAAACAATCCCTATTCCCGCGGCGTGTCTGCTTTCGGCATCTACGAGAACAGCGCAGTATGTATTGAGCTGACATGTCAGGAAAATTTTGCAGGAGATTTACAGGCAATATTAACTGAATTTTTGGAGAACTGTACCTATAACAAATGATACTGTATGTTTTGCTCGCGTTCCTGCATTTATTGTCAAAAGCCAACTATTTTATAGCCTTAGCGCGACTTTAGATTACCATTTTCAAAAAATCGGGCAGAAGGTTTTTCCCTCCGCCCGATTTTTCCTTATCCAACCATTACAATTTAAACTGTTTCACAGAAGCTCCAAGTTTTGCTACAATCGCATCAAGCATCCTTGCATGTTCTGCCATTTGCTCCATTGTGCTGTTGACCTGCTCAGCAGAAGCATTGACCTCCTCGGTAGCGCCAGCCGATGTTTCCGATACAGAAGCAATATTTTCCATACGGTCCACCACATTGTCACGCGCTGCGCTCATCTCGCGATTGAGTGATTCAATCTCAGCGACAGCCTGCATCAGCTCTTTAACAGATACTTCTATTTCCTCAAAAAGTTCTTGTGTTTCTATGATAGACTTTCGCTGATCGTCCTGAATCACGCCACTCTCTTCAAGGCTATCCTCAACCTGTGTTGAATTGCCTGCAATTTCCGCTACAATCTTTTTGATTTCCTCTGTAGATTCCTTTGATTGTTCTGCAAGTTTCCTGATTTCATCTGCCACAACTGCAAAACCCTTTCCACTATCTCCGGCTCTGGCGGCTTCAATGGAAGCATTGAGCGACAAAAGATTTGTCTGTGCTGTAATATCTGCAATGGCATCTGAAATATAGTTGATTTTATCAATCGATTTCAACATTTTTGACATCGTAGCAATCGAGTCGTCTGCGTTTGCTTTTGCCCGCTCAGACTTTTTGATCAGATCATCAAGAATGACAATCCCCCGTTTGCCAAGCTGCTCTGTCTCTTTGGATTTTTCGCCAATCTTCTCTGTTCTTTCCTTTGAAATGCTCATACTATCAGCAAGCTTTTCCACTTCTTTGTTTGCATCTGCAGTGCTCTGTGCCTGTTCCGTAGCCCCCTGCGCTACACTTCCAATTGCTTCTGTAACCTGTTGGGCGACTTCTCTGGTATCCTTAGAGACTTCCATAACTGATCTTGCAATTCCATATATTTCATCTGAATTTGTTCCAACATTCCTGATAAGTCCTGAAATACTGTCCATCATATCATTAAAATTATGTTCCAATACGCCAAATTCATCATGTCTTTTGACTTCGAGCTTTGTTGAAAGATCACCGTTTGCCATCCGTTTTGTCGCAAATTGCAGCTTACGAAGTTCTTTTACAATAGAGAAAGAAATAATCAATGCTACAATCAGTGAAAGAATTAGTGCAATTGCAAACCCTATTCCCGCTGTTGCGCTAATCGTCCGCATACTTCCGGCAAGCTCCGCCTCCTCACCAATCAGTCCAATCATATACCAGCCCGTAATGGTATCCTTGATCAGTGTTACAATATACTTTTCGCCGTTGATCTCACAACTAAGACTTGCTGACGGATTCACTTCAGCAGAAACATCTCCTGAAAGAGCAGCTTGTGCATTTTCTTCTGACTTGGAAACAAGTGCACTCCAAACCGGAATCTCTGATGCAGGATTTTTTAGAATTGTATTTTTACCGTTGTCTACAATCAAGTTTCCGTTTTCATCAGCAAGAATCGTAAATCCGGTTGTCATTAAAGCAATTTCATCAATATAATCCTTTAGAACCTGCAAATTGATATCCATAGCAACAATTCCAACATGAACATCACTCGACTTTAAATCCTGAGAAACAGTAAACACTTCTATTCCGTCTGCATTGATATATGGGGTTGTGAAGTTTCCAAATACCGTATATCGTGCTTTCAATCCCAACGCATCCTGATACCAGTTCTCACCAGTATTATCAATGCCGCTTTTTTCTGTATATTTGCCTACTTTCTCTCCATCCTCCTCAACAACTAGCTTTGCTTCAATATATTTTCCGCTTGCTGTTGCATAAAACGCTTTCTCTGAATTCGGAATAACTTTTAATGCACTCAAAAGAGAGTCCTCAATTCCGTCAATACGTGCCCGTACATTATATTTCATATCAATCTTTTTGAAATCATCGCGCCGGCACATCAAATCAATCGGCAGATTCAATGTTTTCATATATCTCTGAAAACCAGACACTGCCTCACTCATTGTCTGTTCACTGGTAAGCTGCATATTATCTTCCATCATTGCAGTCATTCTTTTGCTAATCATTAAGGTACTGATTGACAGCGCAATCATGGAAACCAAAACAATATAACACACCAACTTGACACCAAAACTTACTTTTTTCGTATTTTGCATTCATACCTCCATTCGACCGTCTTTCCAGTCTTCTTGAAATTTGCTGGGACATTTATCTACTTCCAATTTTAGTCTATTTGTCCATATATTTCAAGCAAATAAAGGTAATTTCCGTTATTTTCGACAAAAAGCGGGTTTGATATCTATTCTACTGCCTCAATTGATTTTACAATGCTCATTTTTGCTATTCTATTTAGCGGAATCGCTGTCGCAGCCAGACAGGCCGCGATGGATAGGATTGAAGCCTCCGCCATTGCTGCTAGTGGAGGAACCGTCAAAGTGATTGTATTGCTGCCCGCTGCATTCACAAGAATTGTACACACATATCCAGTCACACATCCAATTGCCGCCGCAAAGAGTCCATAATACACGCCTTCCCACAAAAAAGTCTTGTAGAGGCTTTTTGCACTCATACCAATTGCCCGTTGTGTACCAATCTCCACCACTCTTGTATGAATATTGGTATAGATTGTATTGATAATATTCAAAATTCCTATAAGCCCAATAAACAATATTAGTCCCCATGCAAGCAATTTTATCTGTGTCCTACTCTCTTCAATTTGTCTGTCCGCCTCCTCATAGGACACCCACGTTGTCCCAGCAGCACGCCCGCAGAGACTTTTGAGTGTATTATCAAATAATCCTCGATCGACATTTTCTTTTAAAATCGGGCGCAGCTCTGCATAATTATTTGTTCCTGTCAGTTGTGAATACAGATGGTCATTTACAAGCACCTGCACCCCATTGATAAAGCCATTGTTTCCCACACTAAAATATCCATCATAGCCATTTAAAGCTAACAATACCTGCAGTTTCTTTCCTGCAACTGTAATAATACTGCCTTCCTCTATCTGTGTTGTCCCAATCTCTATTCCCTCAGCCATAAATGAAATTGGATTGCAAACAATACACCCTTCTCCCGCCTTCAACATATTCCGTTGTTTGTCCGTAAGCTGATCTGTGAACTGATAGTCTATCCAACAGTCATTGTATCCATAAATCTGAAACTTCTCGCCAATTCCCAGTGAAAAATCTGTCTCGATTCCCACTGGATAATATTCTTCGTCCAAATCATAAAGTGTAAACTGCTGTGCCGCCACTGTTGATACATTCAAATCTGACTGCATCCGCTCCAATTCTTCTGGTGAAAATCCACCATATTCATTTACCACTGAATAATCTCCTAAATGCTCTAATTCTGCACCTGACTTACCAAAATACGCTAGATAACTCTGTAGCGTAACAAACACCGTAATACTCATAACCATTGACAAAATTGTGATTATTGTGCGACTTTTATTCCGCTGAAGATTCAAGGCAGCGTAATATCTCTCAAATCCTGTTATCTTCTTTATCTTTTGGTTCTTACGTCTGTTTATCCTCCTCTTTTTTTCAAAAGCAATTCTATGGATTGCAGTTACAGGAGATACCTTTGCAGCAAAGTATGCAGCCGGAGCTGATGCCATAAAAGCAAACAACAGTACGATTGCCGCACTTAGAAAAAGATACTCCCATTTCAAAGAGCTGTTCTCCGCAAGCACTGTCTGAAGCTGCGCTGCGTCCTGTGCAAGAAACAATTCTGGTGAGAGCTGGTTCAACACTGCACCCAAAATTCCTTTTGACGAAAGAAATCCCAACAGAACTCCCGCTGGAATACCACACATACACAGCAATAATACCTCTGCTGCTACGATACCATACAACTGCCCCTTCTCTGCACCGATTGCACGAAGTACGCCATATTGCCCAATACGCCTTGCCGCCGAAATCTTTAAAATGTTGTAAATAACCAATCCCGCCGCCAATAAAACCAACACAGTCACCAAGACTCCTGCCAAAATAAGAAACGGAAATCCTTCATCATCTATCATGGAGCCATCCTCTGACGCATTATAATGTATTCCCAGCGCATTCAAATATGCGTGATTATAAATTGTATCCAATTCATGAATATCCAAAGTTTGAATCAAATCATCTACAATCTCCTGAAAGTTTTTGGAATTCACAGTGCGGATATCCATACAATAATAAAGATATTCCTGCGGCAAAATCTCTTTTGCAGTACCTTCTCCCACAAATCCAAGAATATTCCCATATAGATACCCCAAATAATTGTTTTGCGTAATTCCCGTTAAAACAAAATCTGCCTGATAGTCATATGGTTCGATTGTAACACCATGGCGCAGCGCCTTAGAAAGCGGTAGAGAAATTGTGTCTCCAATACTGCCGGTAAATCCCAAAAATTGTAGTGCATCCTCTGACAACGCAATCTCCATCGGATTTTCAGGCAGACGCCCTTCCACCAGCTTTGTGTATGATGGCCGCGTATGAAGTCCATCCCCCCAATATTCTGCCAAGTCCAGCCGCAATATATCGTTTAACTCCATACTGCCTATCTGAATGTAGCGCCCTGCATAAGAAAGCCTTGCATCATGCTCCAAAACCTGTGCTTTTTCCTCTGTCAACTGAACAAAAGAAGCATAGCTGTTTCCTCTGATAGCAATTGCCTGCTGTCTGCGCATTGCATTTAAAATGCCTGCTGCCTGCCCAACAGCGGTTGTCATCGCAGTAGACAAAACAATCGCAATCAAAATAAGAACTGATACCACTTTCTGCCCTAAAATTTCTTTCCATGCCAATTTATAATATGATTTCATGATATCTCCTCCTGCAAAATACCATCCACAATCACAAACCGCCGCTGTGCCATTTGTGCAATTCGTCTGTCATGCGTGATGACAACAAGCGTTTTTCCAAATTTTTGGCGAATATTCACCAACATCTTCATAACTTCTTCACCGCTCCGGCTGTCTAAATTTCCCGTTGGTTCGTCTGCAAAAATAATATCTGGTTTGGCAATCAGCGCACGCGCAATTGCTACGCGCTGCTGCTGTCCGCCGCTCAATTCATGTGGAAGATGTGTCAGTCGGTCGCTGATGCCAAGCAGCCCTGTCAGCTCATTGAAATATGCCTCATCTTCCTGTTTTTTATCCAGCAGTAACGGCATCAGAACATTTTCCCGCGCTGTCAAAACTGGCAGCAAATTAAACTGCTGAAATATAAAACCGATACGCCTACGGCGAAACGCGGATAATTTTTTGTCACTTAATCCATAAATATCCTGCCCTTCATAAAATAAATTGCCTTCTGTTGGAAAATCCAAACCAGACAACAAATGAAGCAGTGTACTTTTTCCGCTGCCAGATGGTCCCATGATTGAAATAAAATCTCCCTCAAAGATTTCCAAATTTACCCTATGCAGCGCTATGACCTTATTTTCACCGCTTCCATATACTTTTCCTAGATTTTCTGCTTTAATAAACATAAAAACACTCTCCTTTCGTCTTTTGACTATTTGAAGAGTGTATCATATAAAACTCAAGATTTGCTCAACATCCTATAAAAGCAAAAAAGATGCCGTCACCGTAGCACCGCCGTCTGGCTTGTTTTCCAGTTTGAGTTCACCACCATGTTTTTCACAAAGCATTTGGCTGGTATATAGCCCCATTCCAAAATGTGCTGCATCCTCATGTTTTTTTCCAAACGGTTTCGGACCATTTTTAATAAGATCTGCAGAAAATCCCGAACCATCATCGCATACTGTTAGAATCAACATCATTCCAGTCTTTGTAGAGATTATCTCGAGTACAGTCACTAAATCTTTTTGTGCAAAACGTGCTGCATTTCCAATCAAATTCTCAGCTACAGTTAGAAATAATCCATGGTCAAGTTCGATATCTGCTTCTTCCTGCAATTTAATTGTCCTGTTCAGCGCGGGTGCAAGCAAATTTGCTGTCTCACGCAGCTCTTCATGCAAAATGCGAGTATTTATCAATTTTCTGCACACGGGTATTTGCTCTAATCGCTGTATGCTGCTCATTGCTTCCACATATTGTTCAATACGCTGTGTATAAGTTTCCAGTCGTTCCAATGCCTGCTCGTCCCCATCTCCCTGCCGCAACAGCTTCACAGTTCCCTTCAAAACGGTAATTGGATTGCGCAAGTCATGGGCAAATGCCGCATTCAATCTTCTACGTTCCTCTGCCTGTCGCCATAATTCCTGATTTGTACGCAGCAATTCTATGCGCATTGTTTCAAATGCTGCGCAAATCTGCCCCAGTTCATCCTCAGAAACTTTAGGAATCGAAAAATCAAGATTATGCATACGTATCCGCTCTGTACTGTCATTTAATACCATTATCGGCGCTTTTAATTTCAAACGATAAAACAAAACACCTGCTATTCCCAACCCGCTTATGGGTATCATCAACATTGAAACAATCTGAATTCTGCTCATTAGCGTTTGAATATGCTCCTGTTCCAGAGTAGGTTTTCCTGTCTCTGTCATTGCACCATCAGGAGTAATGACAATGCCATAGTGAGGGTATCTATCGGAAATCCTAGCACATGTCTCATAAATTCCATAAGTCAGCAATAACGCTACTGCCAGACAGAGTACAGAAACTAGAAAAAATGAACGCCGCAGTCCCATGTTTTTCAACTGTTCCATTTATATCCACACCCCCAAACTGTTTCAATATAGCTGTGAAGTGTATACACAGCAAATTTTGCCCGAATCTTGCGAATATGTTCCATAATTGTATCGCTGTTTCCCTCCCCGTCAATTCCCCATATTGTCTCATAAATCCGTTCTCTGTCAAAAACCTGCCCTGCATTTAATGAAAGCAGCTCTACAATATCAAATTCCCTCTTAGACAACACAATTGATTCACCATTTATCGTGGCTGTTCGGGCAGCATAATCTATTGCCAACTCTCCGAAAAACCGTACTGTCACGCTGCCTTGCCGCCGTTGTTCTCGCCGCAGGTGTGCTTCCACTCTTGCCCCTAATTCATCCAAGTCAAATGGCTTTACAATATAGTCATCTGCCCCCGCCCGAAATCCTTCTATTTTATCCAAGGATTCTATTCTTGCTGTCAAAAACAGAATAGGACATCCAACAAATTGTCTGATTTCACGGCAAACTGTAAGTCCGTCCAATCCAGGCATATTAATATCTAACAATATCAAATCTGGCGAAGCAGCAACTTTTTGAAGCGCTTCTTCGCCATGATAGGCAGTCAATACCTCATACTGCCGCCCAAAATATTTTGCCATCGTATCCACAATGCCCTTTTCGTCATCCACAATCAATAATTTTTGTCTCATATCACTTCGATCTCCTATTTTAATTCATATGTATTATCATATCACACAAATTTCAATATTTTCTCAAGATATTCTAATAAACTTTGTATATTTTAATACTATCATTGCAGATTTGACTATATTTACAAATAAATAAAAACAGTCAACAACTATGTAAACTGTTCTTAAAAGAAAAATGTTACGAATTAAAGAATGATACAGCAAGCGTTAATAACACGAAAATAAGGACAGCCGAGTTCTTTATTTTCCTCTTCTATCCCCATTTTTATAACATATTCAATCTCATTTTGACCTTTGCATCGTTGAAAATATTAATCAACCGCAATAATCTCTTTCTTATTGTAAGAGCCACAAGCCTTGCATACTCTGTGAGGAATCATTAAAGCACCACATTTGCTGCATTTTACCAATGTAGGCGCGCTCATTTTCCAGTTTGCTCTTCTCTTGTCTCTTCTGCTCTTAGAAGATTTATTTTTTGGACATATAGACATCGTTACACCTCCTTAATCGCTCTTAAAAATAAATGAAGCAAAACTAAACTAACGTTCTGCTATACTTGCATCTCTCTATTTTGTAGATTGAGACGCTTCAAACAAATTTTTTATTGCTGCCATTCTGGGATCGGGTACGAAGTCATCACATCCGCAATCACCATCATTCAGATTTTTGCCACAGACCTTGCAAATACCTTTACAGTCTGCTTTACACAAAACCTTCATTGGCCAATTCAATAATATTTCATTATTGATTAGTTCATCTACATTTAAGTGATATCCTTGCATAAGCTGTGAAAAATCGTTTTCTTCTGTATCACGCTCTGTATAGTCAGGTGATACCACCTCATTTGCAAAAGATAAATCAAAGATATAATCCACATCTTTCAGACATCTGTCACAGGATAATATCAATGTAAGCTGAACATTCCCTTCAACCAGCACTTTTGACTGTCCTATATTGGTAAGTCTCAATTCAACAGGGCTTTTCTCTTTGATTGAAAAAGTTCCAAGCTGATTTGTCAATCCATCTGCATCGTATGAAACAGTCAACTCCTGTACTTGTCCTTCATTTGTAAATACATCTGTCAAATTCACTAACATAGTAGACTCCTATCCGCACATTTATTCATTATACATAAGGCTTTCTCTTTTGTCAACAAAATCGCAGAAAATACCAATAGAAATTTCACACTTTGATAAAACTGGCATATTCTGATACGTTTTAGATATCGCTTGAATGAGTAAAAACGATTGTTTCGCTTTACAACACCTGTCAAAATCATATCTATTTTCTATTCCGCAATTTACTAATACGGGTACCAACATTTCCTATTTTTTTAAAGACTTTTGCAGTATGTTATGGTAAAATAAGGATAACATTTCGAATAGGCTCTTTGCACTTGTTACCAACGTTACTTTTACAGCGAATGATGAATGAAAAAAGAAGTTTTTCAATAATTGTGCTTGCGCCCATTTAGGGCTGAGCAAGAATGGAGGATTTTTATGAAAATTGCAGCGATTATCGCAGAATATAATCCTTTTCACAATGGTCATCTATACCAGCTTCAAACACTGCGCAAACAATATCATATAGATTATATCATTGTAGTAATGAGCGGCGATTTCATGCAACGCGGCATTCCCGCCATTATCGACAAATATGACCGCTGCCGTATGGCATTAGAAAACGGCGCTGATTTAGTGTTTGAATTGCCTGTATATTTTTCACTTGGCAGTGCGGAATATTTTGCAGCGGGTGCCGTCAGCCTGATTGATAAGCTTGGTGTTGTTGAATCTCTTCACTTCGGAAGCGAATGTGGCGAGATTGATGTGCTAACCACTTGTGCTTCTGCATTGGCAGCAGAAACAGCCGCCTATAAAGAAACGCTGAACAAAGCACTAAAAGAAGGGAACTCCTTTCCTTCTGCAAGGGCAGCCGCGGCAAATATTTACAATTGTCCCGAAAATACGCTCTCAAGCCCAAACAACATTCTAGGAATAGAATACATCAAAGCACTGCTGCAGCGAAACAGCTCTATCACACCTACTACTATCCGCAGAACAGATGACGGGTATCACTCTGCCGTGCTTGACGGCGATACTTTTGCTTCCGCAAATGCCATCCGTGAACTGCTGCGAATATTACCTGAAAATCTTTTTAAACTACAGGAATTTGTACCTGATTCTGTCTATCAATACCTTAGCAACAAAATGAATTCTTCGAGGCAGCACAACTTAAAATCTTCTTTTCTGTTTATTGATCATTTTTCGCAATTGCTTCGATACAAGCTATTGAGTGAAGTTCACATCTCACCCAATCGGCTTTCCTGCTATTATGATGTGACACGCCAGCTTGCAAATACTTTTTATAATAACCTGAATTCTTTCACGACAATTTCTGATTTTGTACTTGCATGCAAATCCAAAAACTTGACCTACACCCGTATCAGCCGTTGTCTCATGCATATCTTGCTGGAGATGAAACAGGATATGATAGATACGCTAAAAGAATCTGACTACTGCCCATATGCAAGACTTCTTGGATTTAATGAACAAGGCAAAAATGTATTAAAACAAATAAAGGCAAATGCTTCAATTCCTATTATAACAAAGCTTCCAAGAGCACTGAAAACACTTGATGGCATTGCTTTACAATCGCTGAAAGCAGATATTTATGCTTCCACTGTATATCAAAGTGTGAAATCACCGCATATACCGTTTCTCAATGAACTGAAACGCGAAATTATAAAGGTTTCTTAAAAGTATTATCAAACCTCAAATACATTTTTGAATGCATGATAAGTCTTTATCATTCCTTCTGAAAGATTGGTGTACTGCATTCCTAATTCCTTTTTGCTTTTTTCATTGGAACAAAGCACCACTTCAGCCTCTATGAGCGGAAATAACAAAGGAATGTTTTGTGCCTGAGCCTGATCCACTGTCAATGCAGTCAGTTCAAATGGGACATCTGCTGCATTTTGCAGCGCTTCAAAAAATAACGGATAATCAATAACCGTATCATTACAGATATTATAGGTTTGTTCAAATGCTGCCTGGTTTAGTAAGCAATTTAATATTGCCTGGGCAGCATCTTTGATATAGACAAATTGAAATTTTCCTTCGGTATCTGCAATATTCAAAAGAATATGGTTCTGTACTAACATCTTAATATAAACAGATTCCCTTGGCGCATAATTATAAGGACCATATAAAATAGCGGGTCTCAAAATAGTATAATGAATCTCTCTTTTACCACATTCAAAAGCAAGCTCCTCTTCCAGGGCGATTTTTCCTTTGATATAATCGCCGACTTCACCTGGAATCATAGCATTTTCAAGCGCTGAATCTTCTTCTTTGAACTGAAATCCACCATGCCGATATACATCCACTGTACTGATAAATATATAGTGCTTTACACTTCCTTTCAGATTAGCAAGCACTGTGTGAATATCCCCCTTGTCATATCCACAGAAGTCTACAATAACATCAAAATCTTCTGTACATTTTTCCCAAATAGATGCATCTTTTCGATTGCCTATTATCTGTTTTGCTCCCAATTCCTCTATGGAATAAGTCCCTCTGTTGACAACTGTTACTTCATGTTCCTTTGCTGCCAGCATCACAAAAACTCTTCCGTAAAAATAACTTCCGCCAATTACAAGTATTTTCATCTCTCTGCCTTTCCATCTTAATATTTATTATATATGCTCAAAATCCCTAAGGAACTGTTCAAAAATTAATTGTCATGAATAATTTCTGAACAGTTCCTTTTTACCAAAGATTCCGAGTATACATTAATTTTTAAAGCTGTGAATAGGTGCTGGTATTCTGCCACCACGGTTTACAAACGCATCACAGGAGAATCGGTTCACAGGCATAATCGGCGCATGTCCAAGCAGACCGCCAAACTCTGCACTATCTCCCACTGTTTTTCCAATTACAGGAATAATGCGTACTGCTGTTGTTTTCTGATTTATCATGCCAATTGCAAGCTCATCTGCGATAATGCCAGCTATTGTCGTCGGCTTTGTATCGCCAGGAACTGCAATCATATCAAGCCCTACAGAACACACACAAGTCATTGCTTCCAGCTTTTCAAGTGTGAGTGCACCTGCATTGACTGCATCTATCATTCCTTGATCTTCACTGACTGGAATAAATGCACCGCTCAATCCGCCAACATAAGAGGAAGCCATAACGCCACCCTTTTTAACCTGATCATTTAACAGTGCAAGAGCCGCTGTTGTACCTGGCGCTCCCGCATACTCAAGCCCTATCTCGCATAATATATCCGCCACACTGTCTCCAATGGCAGGCGTCGGCGCCAATGACAAATCGACAATCCCAAATGGTATCCCAAGACGGCGCGATGCTTCTTGTGCAACAAGCTGTCCGACTCTGGTTACCTTAAATGCTGTCTTTTTGATTGTTTCACATAAAATCTCAAAATTTGCGCCGCGAACACGCTCCAATGCATTTTTCACAACACCAGGGCCGCTGACTCCTACATTGATAATGGTGTCTGCTTCTGTGACTCCATGAAATGCCCCTGCCATAAACGGGTTGTCGTCTGGCGCATTACAAAATACCACAAGTTTAGAGCATCCAATCGAATCATGATCTTTTGTAAGCTCTGCTGTCTCTTTGATAATATCTCCCATCATTCTAACTGCGTCCATATCAATTCCTGTTTTTGTTGAACCAAGATTGACAGAACTGCACACAAGCTCTGTCTGTGCAAGCGCTTGTGGAATCGAACGCAGAAAAAGCTCGTCTGCCTTTGTCATCCCCTTGGAAACCAGCGCAGAATATCCGCCAAGAAAATTCACTCCCACATCTTTTCTCGCTCTGTCCAGTGTCTTTGCAATTGTCACAAAATCTTCTGGCGAATGACATGCCGCACCACCTATCAAGGCAATTGGCGTAACAGAAATTCTTTTATTTACAATCGGAATACCAAACTCTTTTTCTATTGCTTCCCCAGTTGCCACCAGATTTTTTGCCGTAGATGTAATCTTTTGATAAATTTTGTCATTGAGTTTGTTAAGATCCGAATCCATACAATCCAGCAAACTGATGCCAAGTGTAATCGTTCTGACATCAAGATTTTCTTTTTCAATCATTTTATTGGTTTCTATCACTTCATTTATATTTATCATCCCAAATGCCCTCCTTAGAATTCCTTCAAAGTATTCATCTATACCAAAAACTATAACCGATGCATACTATTAAAAATTTCTTCTCTCTGGCATCTGATAATGACTCCAATTTCTTCGCCAATTTTATCAAAGTCATCGGAAACCTCGCTCACTGACTTTACCGCTTTGCTCATATCCGCTATCATCATCATGTTGAAGTAATCATCAACAATCGTCTGTGATATATCCAATATATTAATCTTATTTTCTGCTAAATATGTACATACTTTTGCTATAATGCCAACCGTATCTTTTCCTACTACCGTAATAATTGTCTTTTTCATCGTCTATGACTCCTATCTTTTCAATCTATCCTTTATCTTATCCAAACTCGTTTTTATATTTCAACCAATTGTGAAAGTTCACTTCGCTCTGCAACAAAAATCGGAAAATCATCTGGTTTATAGGGATTATCTGCCATGGAAATTTCCATTCGCACCGTTTCATACGCAAGCTCCGCCATGTTATTTTCTTTGCTCAAATGCCCTAGAAATACAGATTTTAGCTGATCATGCAGCAGTCTGCTCAAAAGTCTTCCTGACAGTTCATTGGATAAATGGCCTTTTTTTCCAAGTATCCTCTGTTTGAGCGCATATGGATACGGTCCGACCTGAAGCATATTAATATCATGATTTGCTTCAAGCAAAAGGGTATCCAGCCCTCTAAGACTTTCTACAGTATAATCATCATAGGTTCCCAAATCTGTAGCAACTGCCATACGTTTATTTCCATACTGAAATCGATATGCTACTGGCTGTGCGGCATCATGAGATATTTTCATTGGATTTACTGTGATATCTTTCAAGATAAATTTCTCGTCCGCTTTCACCACACGAAAAAGTGAGTCATCTAGTTCTCCAAGATTACTCACTTTTTTGATCGCACTTATCGTTCCACTGGTTGCATAAATTGGAATGCCAAACTTCCTGCACATCACACCCAACCCACTAATATGATCCGAATGTTCATGTGTAATCAGTATTCCGTCAATATCCTTTGCTGCAAGTCCAATCTGGTTTAAGCCCGCCACAATCCGCTTGCAGCTTATTCCTACATCCACCAGAAGATTTGTAGCTTCTGTCCCCACATAAATACAATTTCCACTACTCCCACTGGCTATACTGCACATTCTCATTTTTTCAAACCCCTACCTCGTATTTTATTCAATCCTGTCATATTTATGTCGCGATTCACAGCATGGGAACTGTTCCTAGTATCCATTTGGGGCGATATGAAAAGCTTTGCTTCGCAAAATCGCCCCGTCATGTTCTCAGCCCGTGAAAGGTTCCAAATATCATACTTTCCAGTATACCTCAATCTTGTCTCCGTTGTAAAGCTCTTGTGTGTATTGTGCATCTTTTCCATTGACAAGGGTAGCAATTCCCTTTCCTTGCAATTTCGTGGTGTCAAAGTCAATATAATCAAAGATGTCAACAAAAGAATACTTCTTTTTCCCTCTCATAACAACTGGTTTCTGATTCACAATAACAATAATTTTTTTGCCAACCTCTTTGACAGCCTCTTTTTGCTCCTGTTTTTCCTTTTTGTTTTTTAATACATGGATAGGTTCCGGCTCCGACTTAACCTCCGATGTTTTTTTATCTTCTTTGATTTCTGCTTCTTGTTTGGATTCATTTTTTATTTCAGCACTTTTTATCTTCGGCTCATTATCTGGCTTGGATATCTTATCTTGTTCTGAAAGCGCTTCTTTTTCACTCGGCTTCGCTGTTGACTCATTCGGTCTATCTTCTTGTTCTGCTTTGACTGGTTCCGTCTCGACTACCTCTGTTGCTTCCGGCGTTGACTCATTTGGTTTTTCTAGTGTTTCTTCCTGTTTTTCGTCAGCTTCTATGATTAAATCTGCGATTGGTTCTTCTGGTTTGGACTCTTTAGCTTTTTCCGCTGCGGCATTTTCGCCCTCTTTCTTTTGTTCAGGCTCTGCGTTGGACTCCTCTGCTGCTTTTTCAGGTTCTACCGATTCGTTTTCTGCATCTGTCTTCTTCTCATCCACCTTTGATACATGCTCTTTTACAACTGCACGAAATGCCTCTTTTTTCGCCACTCTTTGGGCTTCCTTATAGATTTCTTTCAATTCAAACTCTCGCTTATTTTTTATTTCAATCTTGTCCATGCTGTGAATTTCTATATTGCTGTCTATTTTTTCACCATTAATGAATAAGAGTGCATCTTCTGGCGACAATCCCATATATTCGAGAAACTCATTGCATGTATAGTTTGTAGAAAGTTCTATTGCATCTCCATCTTGTATCAAATATTCTCCTGTCACAACACTTCCATTGACCTTTGTAGGCTTTGGAAGCTGCATTTCATCGCCATTGACTATAAGGGTAATTTTACCATTGTAGTCAATAAGGTCAGATATTCTTTGTTGTGCTGGCTCTCCAAGCGTTGCTTCTTCCAATACAATCACATCATTTGACTGAATGCTGCAGTTGAGATTCACTTCTTCTCCATTGACAAAGACATGCGCGCTTTCGCCAAAATCTCCCTTTGTGACACGATTCTTACCATTCACTGTATAGTGAAGCTCCTGCCCGCGTCTGGGAAAGAGTCCGTCATGCGTAAAGGCAGCCTGCATTGCTGCGTCCATTACTGTAAGCTTATTGTTATCATACAGCTTTATACGGTCCCCATTAAAAGTAATGTAAATAAAATTATTGTATTGCTCATAATATGTAAGGCATATTCCAATGGGTGTAATGATTGTAGAATCTTTGAGTGCTCCTTCTGGAAAATCGACATCACGCATAATTTCTTCGCCGCGGACTGCTACGCGCTTGGGATCAAGACCAAGTTCTGATGCTATCTGACTGGCAAAACCTTTAATCTTTCCACCTCCGCCGACAATAAATACCGCACTTGGCGAAGTACCGCCGTTTAATTCTCTGACTGCATCTGCTGTAAGTTTTGACATCTTATCAATTTCCGGCTGACATATCGCTATCACTTCTTCTGCCGAAATTGTCTGCTCCATTCCCATTATATCTTCATATATTATCGTTTCTTGTTCTAAAGCAGCCGTCTTAATCTGTTCTGCGGTTGTAAAGTCAATAAGACATGTTTTTGCCAAAAGTTCGGTAAGGGAATCTCCTGCAAAAGGAAGCATTCCGAAGGCAATCACACTCCCATCATTGGTAATTGATATATCAGATGTTCCTGCACCAACATCGATCATTGCGATATTCAGCAGACGGAATTTCTCCGGTATGGCAACTCTGATCGCAGCAATCGGCTCCAATGTCAGATTCGCAACTTTTAATTCTGCAAGCTCCACAGCACTATATAATCCATCAACCACATCATCTGGCAAAAAGGTTGCAATCATATCTGCACCAATACTTTTCGCTTTGTGATGTTCCGGCTGACTCATCCATAAGCCATTGAGATAATACTTGACAATCGAATAGCCCACGCAGTAAAAATGCATTTCAGTTGTATTTTTTTCCTGAAAGTCTGTAAATGCTTGCTCTATTCCCATCGAAATGAGTGTACTGATGTCTTCCTTGGTGACATTTCTTTCCTTGTCAAGATCCATATCTACGTGAATGTTCATTGTCTTGAGCACACGACCAGCAGCGGCAATGCATACCTCTTCAAGCTTAAGCCCCAGTTTATCTTGTAGTGATTCCCTGATATCTGCTATTGTAGCTGCTACTCTGTTAATGTCATGAATCTGTCCGTCAAGCATGGCACGCGTCTGATGCTGCCGTATTTCCTGCGCTGCAACGACAAACCGTTCACCCTGTTTGTATCCTACTGTACCGACAATGCTTCTCGTGCCAATATCCAGCCCAAATACAAGATCCTCTCCATTAACTTTCATCTGATTCATACCTCAATCCCCCATTATCCCCTTAATCTGTTTGTAGGTTTCCTCTAAACTGCCATTATTTGATATAACAACCTGACAGTGTTTTCTAAATTCCTCTTCACTTAACTGTCCTTCCATAATATATGCTATCTTCTGTGTGCTATATTGTCTGTTTTCGATCAGTCTTTTTTCTCTTATTTGGGTATCTGCATAGATATACCACAACTCGTCCACGATTTGATCATAATGCTCTTCTATCAAAAGTGCCGCCTCTATAAAAAAGTAATCTACGACACCTTTTCCTTTTTCATATTCAATTTGCCGCAGGATATAATTTTTAACTTCTGGATGAACAATCTGGTTTACGCGCTCAAGAAGCATTTTATTGCTAAAAATCACCGCTGCCATTTTTCCTTTATCAATTGTCTTATCTTCCGCTAATATTTCTAAGCCAAGCAGCGCTACCAACTTTTTGTAGCATTCCTGACCTGGTTCATACAATAAATGTGCTGTCTCGTCGGACCTTACAATTCTGCACTTATAATGTTTTTCAATATAAGAAAGCACCTGTGTTTTTCCCGATCCGACGCCTCCTGTAATCCCAATAATTTTCATAAAATCATATCCCGTTTCCTATATTGCTTCTGTCAGCCCCAATAAGCTTTTTGTCTAAAATTATTTAGCCTCATACCAATCTGTGCCAGTGTGCAAATCAATCTCTAATTTCACTGCTAATGAACACGCATTCTGCATTTCATGAGAAAGCACCTCCCGTACTTGTTCTACCTCATCCTTCACCGTTTCTATCAGAAGTTCATCATGTATCTGCAAAATAAGTTTTGATTTCAAACCTTTGGATTTCAGTGCATCATAAACGTTTACCATTGCATATTTAATAATATCTGCTGCGGTGCCCTGGATTGGTGAATTCATCGCTACACGCTCTCCAAAAGAACGCTGCATAAAATTAGATGATTTCAGCTCTGGTACTGGCCTGCGGCGTCCAAACATTGTCTCACAGTAGCCTTTTTTCTTTGCATCCAAAACCATTTTGTCTAAAAAATTCTTAATTCCCGGATACGTTTTAAAATATGCGTCAATATATTCTTTTGCTTCTTTGGTCGTAATGCTCAAATCCTGGCTGAGTCCAAAAGAACTGATGCCGTATACAATTCCGAAATTCACTGCCTTGGCATTGCGCCGCTGCAAATCTGTGACTTCCTCAAAGGGCGTATGAAAAACTTTTGACGCCGTAATCCGGTGAATATCCTCATTCATCTTGTAAGCTTCAATCAATTGTTCATCGTCTGACATATGCGCCAATACTCTCAACTCGATTTGCGAATAATCAGCATCCATAAAAATATAACCTTCATGCGGTACAAATACTTTTCGAATACGTCTGCCAAGCTCCATCCGCATTGGAATATTTTGCAGATTTGGTTCTGTCGAACTCAATCTGCCTGTTGCTGTTATTGTCTGATTAAAGTTTGTATGAATTTTGTTTTCACTATCAATAAATGCTGCAAGTCCATCTGCATAAGTAGATTTCAGCTTGGTAAGTCCTCTATACTCTAAAATATCCTTGACAATTGAATGTTCTGGCGCAAGCTTCTCAAGCACATCTGCTGCTGTTGAATAACCTGTCTTTGTTTTCTTGCCGCCAGGAAGCTTCTTTTTCTCAAATAATATTTCCCCAAGCTGTTTGGGCGAATTAATGTTAAAAACTTCTCCTGCATCTTCGTGAATTGCCTGTTCAAGCTCTTTAATCCTGCCGTTCAAAGCCTCTCCATACGCTTTGAGTTCTTCTGGTTTGACAAGAATACCTTCCCGTTCCATATCAAAAAGCACATATGTCAGCGGCATTTCCAATTCCCGAAACAATTTTTCCATTCCACTCTGTCTCAAAGCATTCTCAAGAATAGGTTTTGCTTTATATATCGTATATATTTCTTTGGCAAGATAAGAAATACAGTCTCTTTTCTGGTTTCTATACACCGCAGCAAAGTCAGATTTTCCAAACTGATCCATCCATCTTGGAATCGTACTTCCCAGATATTCTCCCGCTATGTCTGCTGTATCATAATCACTTTTGAGCGGATTCATCAAATAAGCTGCAATTTTACAGTCAAAAATATTTTTTGTGATATCATATGAGGATAAGTTTTTATCATTCTCTTCTGATACCAAATCTCCATAATCATTTTTTACATCAAATACAGATACCATCATCTGCTCTGCTGTCAACATATGTTGATACTGTTCTCTGAGAACTGCTTGTGGAATTTCTTCGGAACTTTCTATCAAATATATGTTCTTTGCATTGTCTGCACTGCTGCATAACATACAGCCAAAAATCTCTTCCTCATGCTCAAGCTGCAAAAATAGCTGTCCATTTGCATCGGATCCCAAATCCCCCGATTTTTTTGCCTTAATGTGAATCGGTCTTATCGCTGCATTTTGGGACTTCACAGCATCCTCAAAAATTTTTTTTGCATCTCCAAGCGTTTTGACCGCAACAACATGCAGATCTTTTTCCATATCTGTTTTTGCTGCTGTTTTCGTCTGATCAAATCGGTTCAAAAAGTTCTTAAATGACAGCTTGTTAAATATGGTATAAGCTTCTGGTGTAAATAAATTGCCCAGCTTTGCTTTTTCATATGAAAATTCAATCTCTGCATTGGTTTCAATCGTTGCAAGCGTTTTGCTTAAATCAGCAAGCGCCCTGTTGTCAGCCAGACTTTCCCGAATGCTTTTCTTGGTGATTTCCTCCAAATGCGCATAAATATTATCAATGGAACCATACGTAGTCATCAGGTCTGTTGCTGTTTTCTCCCCTACCTTTGGCACACCCGGAATATTGTCTGAAGTGTCTCCCATCAATGCTTTTAACTCTATAAACTGCAACGGTGTAACTTTGTATGCTGTTTCCACATCACTTGCGTAATAATCTTCTATCTGTGTCTTTCCGCCCTTTGTCTTTGGAATCCGGATTTTAATATGATCAGATGCAATTTGCAGCAAATCTCGGTCGCCAGAAACAAGTGCAACCTCCATGCCTTCTTTTTCAGAACGCTTTGCAATCGTCCCCATAATGTCATCTGCCTCATATCCAGCTTTTTCTACGATATGTACCCCCATCGCAGCAAGCACATCTTTCATAACAGGCACTTGTTCGCACAATTCCTGCGGCATAGGCTTTCTAGTGCCTTTATATTCTTTATAAATCTTGTGCCGGAATGTCGGCTCACTCACATCGAAAGCCACAGTCAGATACTCAGGGTTTTCTTCATCCAATATTTTAAACAAAATATTCAAAAAACCAAATATGGCATTGGTATGAAGTCCATTGGAATTACTCAAAATCGGCACGCCATAAAAAGCCCTATTCAATATACTGTGACCATCTATCAATACAATTTTACTCATTTGCTCAAGCTCCTCCCAGCCAAAACATACAGAATATCAGAGACGCAACTAAAAAAAGACCGGCTTTAAGCTGTTTATATACCTTTTGACGGTTAACGGCACGATTCAGCTTGTCCTCCAGTTCCTTCTGCACATTAATATTATCCGCATTTTCAAGTCTGCTTATACCTTCTAATAAAAGATATTCTATTGTAAGTTCCTCCATGCATTCACTACAGGAACGTACATGTTCCACAAATTTTTGTTCTGTGCCTCTATCCAATTCGTTTTCCAAAAACAAATGGATACACCTCTGTGTTTCCTTACAATCCATTGATTCCCTCGTTTTCGTATCTCCCCAACATTTAGCAGCAGTTTTGTCATACATATTTCTATGTTTCCATAATGTGTTTACTCAACTTATAATACACTAAATTGCCGCATTTTTAAAGAGATAAAAACATTTTTTTCAAAAAAGTTGAAAATTGGAGTATATGCCATTTGGAAAACTATGTTATACTTAAATAAAAATCAAAAAGGAGCTGCTTTCTATGGCTTTATTTAAAAACGAGATACCAATATTGGAATTTGATACAGACCCCAATGCAGTTATCATGCCAGGTCATCATTCTGATTATCATTTTCCCAAAAAAGCAGTAATGTTGTTCATGGGGCCGGAAATAGATGCGTATGTAGCTGAACATAATTGCGAAGTGGTCGGAAAATTTGAAAGTATCACAAAAGATTTCCGTGTTTATAAAACACATCTCAATCATGTAGATATTGCATTTGTACAAGCGCCTCTTGGCGGGGCTGGTGCTGTTCAGATTATGGACCAGTTAATTGCAGGCGGTGTACGGGAGTTAATTGCCGCTGGATGTTGTGGCGCTTTAATTGAAGATACGGAAGGTTCCTTTTATATTCCAACTACAGCGCTTAGACAGGAAGGAACATCCTATCATTATCTACCGCCGTCACGAGAAATTGATTTAGATCCCAGAGCAGTCAAAGCAATATGCAGCGTGTTGGAAAAAGCAGGATTAAGCTATAAAACCTGCAAAACATGGACCACGGAAGGATTTTATCGCGAGACAAAAGAAATGGTTCAATATCGGAAATCAGAAGGATATTCTGTTGTCGAAATGGAATGTGCCTCTCTGGCTGCGTGTGCAAAAATGAGAAATGTTGTATTTGGGCAGCTTCTTTTCACAGCAGATTCTTTGGCAGATATTGAGGCGCATGATATAAGAAATTGGGGAAATGACTTTTTTGTGGCAGCAATGAAAATTGCTATGGAAGCAGTAACGGAGATATAAAAATGAGAACAGAGAATGAAATATATGACCTTATCTTAAAAATTGCAAAAAGTGATACCAGAATCAAGGCTGTGTATATGAATGGTTCAAGAACAAACGAAATGGTTCCAAAAGATATTTTGCAAGATTACGATATTGTCTATGTTGTAGATGACACCAAAAGTTTTATAGAAGACAATGACTGGCCTGGTCTTTTTGGAGAAATTCTGTATATGCAGTATCCAGATGAAAATCCATATTATCCGAGTGACAAACAAAATTCATACGGCTATCTGATGCAGTTTGCAGACGGAACTAGAATTGACCTAATTGTGCAGTCTGTAAATTATGCATTACAACATATCAGAGATGACAAACTCTGCAAAATTCTGTTGGACAAGGCAAATATATTACCTGAAATAGAAGCGGCAACAGATTGCCAATATTGGGTAAAAAAGCCTACAAAAGAACAATATCTGGCTGTTTGTAATGAATTTTGGTGGTGTACCAATAATATTGCAAAGGGGTTATGGAGAGAGGAACTGCCTTATGTGCAAGATATGACAAATTATAATGTAAGGACGCAGCTTATTACCATGTTGAATTGGAAAGTTGGCATTTTAACAGATTGGTCCGTTAGCACAGGAAAATCATCAAAATACTTATATAAGTGGCTGTCTGATAAAGAATGGAATTTATTTCTATCAACTTATTTTGATTGCAATGTCGACCATGCATGGCAGTCTGTTTTTGAAATGTGCAAATTATTTGAAGACGTGGCAAGGTATGTCGGTGAAAAGCTTGGCTGGGAGTACAATGAAAAAGAGGGAAACGCTGCATATTCCTTCTTGGAAAATATTCATCAGTTGCCAAAAAAATCGAGTAGAGAAGGCTATTAGATGTACTAAATAGGCGTATGGTTTTTCTTCCATACGCCTTCTTGAAATACGCCTGTCAGACCGTGTATCGCTCACAAGTTTTTATCATGACATTTTCTACCATCGCTGTTCATACTCTGCACAATCCCGCTCTGGTTTATCTCTGTGCCCTGTAGGATGCGCTTGATACTGGCTCCCGCGGTCACTGTGGATAATTACGCCGCTGTTAGACGGGAACGCTTTAAGGACATTTTCTATTGTGGATAACGTATCCTTCACTAGGGCCCAAATGGGTCTATCCACAGACAAATAGTTGCCGTTGGCATAAATGCAAGGTTACATTTCAAATCAAACCTTTAAAGGACGAAATTCGTTATTTAGCGACTCTGCCTTGTTTATGTAACGTCTGATAAAAGACAAGATGGCAGCAGGATGCATACTTTCTTGGTATCTGCATATGATATCTACGTAAAATACGTATATTTTTATGATTTCCTCTTGTCAATACGTAAAATACGTGTTATTATATAATTGTAAGGAGGAAACATACATGAAATTCAGAGAAGCCGACTGTATGCTAAAGGATGATGGATGGTACGTGTCAGACATAAGCGGCTCACATTACCAATACAAACACCCAACAAAGCCCGGAAAAGT
>OFGE01000925.1_pt1 | contig 29581 bp, 25 predicted proteins | sample 1521681 | NCBI WGS metagenome assembly OFGE01 (sample SAMEA3504093, study PRJEB24116) | mouse gut metagenome | biome: mouse gut; feature: mouse-associated habitat; material: faeces | place: Denmark | collected 2011
GCGGCGGTAAGGAAGAGCCGGCGGCAGCGGAGCCGTCCCAGAGCGAGGGCAGCGAGGCTGAAGCGCCGGAGGCAGAAGGCGGAGAAGAAACGGCAGCAGGCGAGCTTGCCGATACGGGTGAACTGACCCTGTACTACTCCAACTCTACGGAGTGGGCGGATCCCATTATTCAGGAATTCGAGGAGCAGACAGGCATAAAGGTAAGTCTGGTACAGGACGGAACCTCTTCGCTGTTTGCACGTATTAAAGCCGAAGCAGGCAATCCCCAGGGTGATGTTGTATGGGGAGGCGTAATTGATACCTACCGGGCAAATCAGGATCTCCTTCAGCCGTACACCAGCTCCGAATCCGCAAGCTTAAAGCCTGAAGCCGTGGACCCCAACGGATACTACACAGGTTTTGACATGGGACCCATGGTAATGGTTTACAATACCGAGCTGATTCCGGAAAATGAGGCACCCACAAGCTGGGGCGACCTTCTGGATGCAAAGTATAAAGGAAAGATTGCATGTGCAGATCCCACTGCATCCTCTTCCGCATTTGCCTGCATTATGTCCATTATTCTGGCATACGGCACGGACGGAGAGGGTTATGAGTTTGTAGAGAAATTAGTAGAAAACATGGACGGCAAGGTAATAAGCTCCTCCTCAGGCGTGTACAAGGGAGTTGCCGACGGCGAGTATCTGATCGGCCTGACCTATGAGGAAGCAGCCTTGAGATACATGGAATCCGGCGCCAATATCGCAATCGTATATCCAAGCGAGGGAACCTCTTCCAGTCCTTCCGGATGCGGAATCGTAAAGGATTGCAAGAATCCCAAGAGCGCCCAGATGTTTATTGACTATCTGAGCAGCAAAGAAGTACAGTCCCAGCTTGGAGCCCTGAACCGCCGTTCCGTACGTACGGATGTTGAGGACCCGGATACCATGGAAGCCTGGGAGAACATCACTTTCGTTGATATGGACATTGACTGGACCTCTTCCCACACAGAAGAGTTCAACGAGACATGGAATGATTATATTACAAGATAAAGAGGTTGGAAGGGCGGCGCATGGCGCCGCCCCTTTGCTAGATCAAGAGGAACCGGATATTATAGAACTGGATATTACGGAACTGGAAAACAGTAATATCCATTCAAGTGCACAAATCGATTTACAGACACATGCACTTGTGGCTGTAAATTGATTTCATATAAGTGCACATGGATGGATATTACGGAACTGGAATAGGAGAACGAATGAGCAGTCAGAGTGTTAAAATTGTAGATGCAACAAAAGTATACGGAAGCTTCAAGGCCTGCGATCACATCCATTTGGACATTAATGAGGGAGAGTTCTTCACCCTCCTTGGCCCGTCCGGTTGTGGAAAAACCACACTTCTTCGGATGATAGCCGGCTTTAACCCCATAGATGAGGGAACCATTTACTTCAACGATAAGGCCATCAATCACATTCCGGCAGACAAGCGGAACATCGGCATGGTATTTCAGAACTATGCAATATTCCCCCATATGACGGTAAAGGACAATGTGGCATACGGCTTAAAGGCCCGAAAGATTAAGGGCCAGGAGCTGGAAGAGCGTACCATGGAGGCCATGAAAATGATGCAGATTGATGAGCTGAAGGACAGAATGCCCAGTCAGCTCTCCGGCGGCCAGCAGCAGAGAGTGGCCCTGGCCCGTGCCATTGTCATTCACCCGGATGTACTGCTCATGGATGAGCCTCTGTGCAATCTGGATGCCAAGCTGCGTGTCACCATGCGCACCGGAATCAAGAAAATCCAAAAGCAGCTCAGCATTACCACCATCTACGTTACCCATGATCAGGAGGAGGCGCTGTCCATCTCGGATCGAATTGCGGTTATTCATGACGGAAAAGTAGAACAGGTTGGAGAACCCAAGGAGATATACACAAAGCCGGCCAACATGTTTGTGGCTAATTTTATTGGAACCTCCAGCTTTCTGGACGGAACGGCAAAGGACGGCGTGGTGACGGTACTGGGAAAGAAAAAGCTGACAATGAAAAAGGATTTCGACGGAAAAGTAAAGGTATCCATCCGCCCCGAGTATGTGCTTCTGGACGACCCGAAAGAGGGAGAGCTCTCAGGAACCATCACACTTGCAACTTTCCTGGGAGACTTTATGAATTATGAAATTCAGCTGGAAAACAAGCAGATAATCGAGATTAATGAGTATACGGATCACATGGATACCGTCCGCAGAGCCGGAGATTTGGTCAGCCTGAATCTGATGGAGAACCGGATCAGCATCTTTGACGCTCAGACGGAGCAATCATTGATGATCTAGAAGAAAGGAGCCGAAGATGGAAAATAAAAAAAAGCTGCATGAGCGCTTCCATATGGACAAATTTAACTTCTGGACGGTTGTCAGCCTTTTGATCCTGATTGTCTGTCTGCTGTTTATCGTGTATCCGTTTCTCAACCTGATTGTACAGAGCTTTCATGATGCGGACACCAATGCCTTTACTTTGGACAATTACATAAAGTTTTTCCAAAAACGCTATTACAAGGAAGCCTTAAGGAACAGTCTTGTGATCAGCACGGTTGTCACAATTCTGGCAACCTGTCTGGGCGTTCCTCTGGCTTACATCGGAACCCGCTTTAATCTGTACCTAAAGCGCGTGATCTATATCATGGTTGTACTGTCCATGCTTTCCCCGCCCTTTATCGGCGCTTATGCGTGGATTACCCTGCTTGGCCGCGCCGGATTTATAACAAAGCTTCTGGCTTCCATAGGAATCCAAATGGGAGAGATCTATGGCTTCAAGGGCATTGTCCTGGTATTTACGCTGAAGCTGTACCCCATGGTGTATCTTTATGTTTCCGGTGCGCTGGGCAGCATTGATGCGTCCTTGGAGGAAGCCAGTGAAAATCTGGGCGTATCCGGTATACAAAGAATCTTAAAAATTACTTTTCCGGTGATTACGCCGACCATCCTTTCCGCAGCTCTCATGGTATTTATGACCGCACTGGCGGACTTTGGTACACCCCGTCTCATTGGCGAGGGCTACAATACGCTTCCGGTTATTATTTATAAAGAATTTTTAAATGAGGTGGGAACGGATACCAGCTTTGCAAGCGCTCTCAGCGTCATTATCATTGTCATAGCCCTGGCGGTGCTCTTTGTGCAGAAGCGCTTTGTGGACAGCAAGAGCTACAATATGACCAGCCTGCGGCCGCCTAAGGTGGTGGAGCTTCCAAAGCTCAAGAAGCTGCTGGCAACGGCGGTGGTATTTTTCGTATCCTTCCTGTCCGTGCTTCCGCAGATTACCGTAACCATCCAGTCTTTCCTGAAAACCAACGGGCCGATCTTTGTACCCGGCTTCAGCCTGGACAGCTACCGAAATGTGGTGAATAAGCTTGGACAGAGTATTACGAATACCTTCCTCTACGGCTTTCTGGCCCTGGCAATCATTGTACTCTTAGGGCTGCTGGGCGCCTACCTGATTGTGCGGAGAAAGGGCTTTACGGCAAATCTCATAGACCTGCTTCTGATGTTTCCCTATGTGATTCCGGGGGCGGTCCTTGGTATCTGTCTGACCGTATCCTTTAATCAGGGACCCCTGATTCTCACAGGAAGCATGTGGATCATTATTTTATCCTTTGTCATCCGCAAGCTTCCCTACACCATGCGCTCCAGTGTGGGAATCCTCTACCAGATTGACAAATCCGTGGAGGAGGCATCCATCAGCTTGAGCGTACCGCCGATGAAGACCTTCTTCAAGACGACGGTTCCCCTGATGATTCCGGGCGTGATTTCAGGAGCGGTATTAAGTCTTATCAGTGTAATCAATACCCTGAGTGCCACACTGATCCTGTATACCGGAAAGACAGTAACCATTCCCGTTGCCATTTTCAACTGTGTCAATAATGATGCATATGGTCAGGCCGCGGCTCTGTCCACGATTTTGACCCTGGCAACCATTCTCTGCTTGCTGGTATTCCACAAGATTTCCGGCGGAAAAAGCGTCGTTTAAATTGGAAAGCGTTGAAATGCGATTTCAGGGATTATATAATGGAAAGCAATCCATGAAAACGGAGCCTGAGATATGCATAAGAAGATAAAAGAAAGCTATTTTTACCGGATATTTACGTCGATGTTTGCGGTTTGCCTGGTATTTGTCCTGCTTATGGGGGGTGTGACGGGAAGCGTCTTTTACGGCCTATACCAAACCAACCTGAAGGAGACCTGCCAGGTGACCGCAGAACGTATCCGGCTGACCGTGGAGAATACGGTACAGAATTACAGAGAGATGCTTTTGGAAATGGAGTCTGATGAAGAAGCCGTTTCCTTTATGAAGGGCGAAGGCCGGGATGTAAATGCGCTTATGCAGGAGCTTTACATGCTGCGGAACAGTTATGCCCAGAGAATTACCATCAGCGTTATACGCCTGTCAGACCAGGCGTGTGTCTCTACCTCAAAGGATACTATGGAAAATCTGAACAGGGAATTTCCGAACTGGGGCATCTTCCGCAAGGCGAAGCTTTCGGATGAGGTGGCCCTCTATGCTATCGCAAAGGATGCGCTTTTAAGCCCCGAGGACCGGCTTTGCATGGCAAAGGCATATCGGGGGGAGGAGGGGCAGGTTCTGGGCTATCTTCTGGTGGAAATTCCCAGAAGTACTTTGGATGCCATTGTAAAGGAGGATGCAGATCAATATAATACCAGCACTTTAATTGTAAATAAGAGCGCTTCTGTCATTTATCACTCCCAGGGAACAGCCCTTGAGGGGCTTGGAAAGGCCGGAAATTACGGATTTTCCAGGGATATGGAGGATACCCGCGGTATGACGGAGGAAAACTATGCTTTTAGCCGGAGCGAGCTGACAGAGCTTACCATTATGCAGGAGATTCCCTCCGGGACACTCACGGTTATTATGAAGCCTCTCTTATGGGCAATGGCGGTGGGGGGTTTGGTGAGTATCCTCCTGGCAATGATTTTTTCCCGGCGTCTGGCAAAAACGGTCAGCGATCCTATTGAAGAAATGATTGCATCCATGGGCAAGGTAGAGGAAGGCGATCTGTCCGTGCGCCTGAACTTTGAGCGGTCGGACGAGATTGGGCAGCTCGGCAAAGCCTTCGACTCCATGACAGGCCGTGTGGAGGAGCTTTTGGCGCGGATAGAGGAGGAGAAGCACAGCCTCTGGATTGCGGAGACCCGCTCCTTAAGCCTTCAAATGAATCCTCATTTTCTATACAATACCCTGGACTTAATCAAATGGAATGCCAAGCTTGGAAAAAATCAGGAGATTGTGGATATTACGGTGCACTTGGGGCGGGTGCTTCGGCGGGTGATGAACACGAAAAGCGATTTGGTTGAAATCTCTTATGAGATGGAGATCATCCGTTCCTTTGTGGAAATTCAGAAAAAACATTACGGAGAGCGTCTGTCTTTGGAGGTAGAGGCGGAAGAAGGGCTCATGGGGCTTTACATTCCCAAGCTGGTGATACAGCCTATTGTGGAAAATGCAATTGTACACGGCTTTTCCGGTTCGACGGAAGCCTGCCATATCCGTATTGTGGGAAAGCGCAGGGAAAAGGAGCAGGATTCGGCCGGCAAAGACAGCTTTGTGGTATTTCGTATTGAGGATGACGGAATGGGCATGAATGAGGGCGAATTGTCCCATGTTCTGGAGTTTAAGCAGGGAGGAATGCATCACATTGGTTTGAACAATGTACAGCGCCGGGCACGACTGTTTGGGGATGAGACCTGCGGTCTTACCGTGGAGAGCCGGCTCGGTGAGGGAACTACGGTGACTCTGGTTTTAAAAGCAGTGGAAAGGCCTTCTTAAAAAGGTATGGGAGGACAGATGATTAGGGTGCTTTTGGTAGAGGATGAAGAACTGATACGTGAGGGGCTGAAAGTGACCACTCCCTGGCAGGAGTGGGGAATGGAGGTTGTGGGAGAGGCGGCGGACGGTGAGGACGGTGCGAGAAAGATTCTGGAGCTTCGGCCGGATATCGTGATTACGGATGTTAAGATGCCGAAAATGAACGGTCTGGAGATGATCGAGCAGATTCGGGGACAGACAGCCTGTGAGTATATTATTTTGTCCGGCTACGATGAATTTGCCCTGGTCAAGCAGGCCATTCATCTGGAAGTGAAGGAATATCTGCTGAAGCCCGTAGATGATGAGGAGCTGAAAGAGGCCATGGAACAGGCGGCAGGAAAGGTCTTAAGAAAGCGCGCCTTAAGTCAGAGATTGTCACGTTATGAGGAGGAACAGGAGGATTCTTTGGATGCCCGGAATATTCAGGATAAATATCTGGATCGCGCCCGGAAGATTTTAAGTGAACGGTATCAGGAAAATCTGACGCTGAAAAGCGTGGCGGATGCCTTGTTTATCAGTGACAGCTATCTGGGAAAGCTGTTTAAAAACCGCACGGGCTACACCTTTTTGGAGATGCTGACCTTTTACCGGATTCGGGCGGCGGTGGAATATCTCCAGAAAACAGATAAAAAGGTGTATGAAATTGCCTATGCAATCGGGTATAATGATTCCAAATATTTTAGCAGGGTGTTTCAGAGGGTGACAGGGATGAAGCCTATGGAACTGAAAAACGGGCATTCCCTGCCGGAAGATCATATTTTGCGGCATTTATAGTGAGAACAGGAAGCAAGTGTGCCGCAGCGACTATAAAGTAGGAGGAATTTTATGGATACGAGGATTTTGCTGGACCAGATCTGTGAGATTGTTAAAGAGGCAGGAGAGCTGATACGCGGCTGTTCTTCTGTGGGGGAGCGGAAAGCCAAGGAGGGAGCCGCTAATTTTGTTACAAAATACGATTCCATGGTTCAGGAGTTTCTGATTCAAAAGCTGGGGAAGCTTGTACCGGAAGCGGCCTTTGTGGGGGAGGAGGATGGATATTCTCAGGGGAAAATTGCGGAGGGCAGTACGTTTATTATTGATCCGATTGACGGAACTACGAATTTTATCTGCGGATTTCCGGTGTGCGGCATTTGCGTGGGATTGGCGGTAAAAGGTGTGACGGAGATTGGCGTGGTATACAATCCTTTTCGGGAGGAGCTGTTTGCGGCCCGAAGAGGCGGAGGAGCATTCCTGAACGGGGAGCTGTTAAAGCCTGCCGATCATTCTTTGGGAGAAGGGGTTATTTGCATGGATACGGCGCCTTATACGCCTGAGATTCGGGAGGAGGTTTTTGAACGGCTGCGGAAGCTGTCTTACCTTTGTATGGATATGAGAAGCGTAGGGTCGGCAGCTTTGAGTATTTGTTATGTGGCCTGCGGACGGGGAGCGGCTTATCTCTCACCGAAGCTTTGCGTGTGGGACTATGCGGCAGCTTCCGTGGTTTTGACGGAGGCGGGCGGCATAATCACAGGATGGGATGGAAATGATTTGAAACTGGCAGCCAAGGCCGGAGTCCTGGCAGGGGCTCCCAAGGCGCATCGGGAGATCCTGGAGAGCGGTATTTTGTGACAGACCTGTTTGGGGGAGGCGGATTATGAGGACAGCCAGGTTTTTTGAACGGCGGTCAGCAGGGTTATGGCGTCTAGGGTCAAGGCTTCTGTCATAACGGGGCTTAGGGTCAGGCCTTTTCGAATACAGTCTTCTACATGGAGGGCTTCATACATAAGCTCGTGGTCGCAGGGGTATTCAAGTACTACGGGAGCTTGATTGTGATAGTGCAGGATAGCTTTGCGGGCTTTCCAGTAGTCGGGGATCTCTATGAAGCCTTTTTCGCCGTATAGATAGGCTGTGTGGGAGGTAGTTACGGCAGTACTTGTTTTATTTGTGAACAGCAGGCCGTTTTCCATTAACAGAGAGAGGGAGAATTGATTTTCTACCGGTGTTTGGCCCTTGGTGCACAGACCGCTCCAGCCTGTGACTTTGCAGTTGAAGAGATACTGCATGAGCTGGAGACTGTAGATGGCATTTCCGTATAGAGGACCGCCGCCTTTTTCGGGGTCAAAAAACCAGGTGTTGTAGCCGGGATCAAAGGAACTGGAGAAGTCGGCCATTTTGATGGAGCCGAAGGAGCCGGCTTCGATTAGTTCTTTTATTTTTTGAATGACAGGGAGAAAGAGGACTTTTTGGGCTTCCATAATGAAAAGTCCTTTTTCTTGTGCCAGGGTAAATAGATTTTGAGATTCCTGCGGGCTTAGAGTGAAGGGCTTTTCGCAGAGTACATGCTTGCCCTGCTCTAAGGCCATTTTTGCATAGCGGTAGTGTTCGCTGTTGATCATAGCTACGTAGGCAATGTCTATATCATCGGAGCAAAGAAGCTCCTCGTAGCTGCCCCGGGCTTTTGGGACATTCCAGAGGGCTGCTTTTTCCCGTGCTTTTTCAAGGCTTCTGGATGCCAGGGCAGCGGCTTCGCAGGTTCCCGTAGCTTGCAGAGCTTTGATAAAGCGGGGGGCGATGGAGGATGTGCTTAGGATTCCGAAACGTAATTTTTTCATATTGCTTCCTTCTTAAAGATACGGGTCTCTTCAGATGTTTCCGGTATTTTTCAGATAATCTACAATTTCCTCAAATTCCATGAAGTGAGAGGCTTTTACCAGGATCGAATCTCCTTTGGAGAGAAGAAGCGGCAAAGCGGCTGTCAGTTCTTCTCTGGTGTTAAAATGCCGGAAGGTAAGGGAGGGGTTCTTGGCCTCTATGCCCCTGGCGGTTTCTTTTGAAAGCTCGCCTACGAGAAATACGGCATCTATGCCGGCGTCGGCCGCATGACAGCCTACATTGTAGTGCAGCAGTTTTTCGTGCTCTCCCAGCTCTCCCATGTCGCCCAATATGGCTACTTTTCTGCCCAGAGCGCAGCTCAGTACATCAAGGGAAGCGCACATGGAAACGGGATTGGCGTTATAGCAGTCGTCCAGAATGGTCCATTTCTCTGTATGGATCAGGTTGTTTCGTCCGCTGACCGGTGTGAGGCTTTCGATACCGGTTCTGATTTGCTCCAAAGTCAAATGCAGGGCCAGGCCCACGGCGGTTCCGGCCAGTGCATTGTAGACCATATGGCGGCCCGGAATGGGAATATGAGCCGTAAAGCTTCCAGCTTTGGTTACAAAGGTACAGCGTGTGCCGTCAAGTCCCAGATTTTCAATCTGTTCGGCATAGAGATCGTTGGCGGATTCCAGGCCGAAAAAGCAGGGGGTGGGAGTTCGGCTTTCCTGGAGGGTTATCAGCTTGTCGTCATCTCCGTTCAGGATGACCTGGGCTCCCGGCTGTGCTTCCCCGAACATTTCTGTTTTGGCTCTCAGGATGCCGTCACGGTCTTTTAGGTTTTCCAGGTGGCAGAGCCCGATGTTGGTGATAACGCAGAGGTTGGGTTTTGCCATGCGGCTTAGGCGGGTCATTTCGCCGAAGTCGCTGATACCCATTTCCAGTACGGCTGCCTCATGCTCTTCCCGGATACGGAAAATCGTCAGGGGAAGGCCGATTTCGTTGTTGAAGTTTCCTTCGGTTTTTAAGACATTGTATTTCTGAGCAAGTACGGCTGCGATCATTTCCTTGGTACTGGTCTTGCCTACGCTGCCTGTGATTCCCACTATGGGAATGGAAAGGGTGCTTCGGTAATATTCCGCCAGGCTTTTTAAGGCCTCCAGGCAGGAGTCCACCAGAATATAGGGGCCTGCCGGATGCTCCGGGGCCTGCTCGCAGAGGACGCAGGCCGCGCCCTTTGCAAAGACGGAGGGGATGAAGCTGTGGCCGTCCACCCGCTCCCCCTTGATGGCAGCAAAGAGATACCCGGGCTTTACTTTCCGGCTGTCGATGACAACGCCGGATACCTCCAGGTTCCTTCGGGAATCTTCTCCTGTATAGATTCCTTTGCAGGCGCGGGCAATTTGCTCTAATGACATTTCTTTCATAACATCAGTTCCTATTCCAGTAAGGTAAGTTTTGTTTCCGATTATAACATTCAGGATGTGAAAGCTATGAATCGAAGACAGTTTCGTGCTGCGGTTTTATCAAAGAAGAGAGCCATATTAGTTATACCGGGCAAGGGATACGTCAATCAGCTTTTCGCAGAGATCCTCAAAGGACATCCCTATGGCTGCGGCCTCCTGGGGAAGCAGACTGGTAGGGGTCATACCCGGAAGGGTGTTGGCCTCCAGGCAGTAGAAGGATTGATCGGCTGCATCCATCATAAAGTCAATTCGGGCGTATGAGCTGAGCTTTAAGGCTTTAAATACCTGCTCCGCATAGCTCTGAAGCTGCCCGGTCAGCTCGGCGCTTAATTCCGCCGGACAGGTTTCCACCGTACTTCCGGGCTGATACTTGTTCTTATAGTCGTAGTAGCCCTGCAGGGGTGCAATCTCAATGACAGGAAGGGCCTTTCCGTCAATCACGCCTACGGAAAATTCCCGTCCGGTGATAAACTGCTCCACAATCACGTCCTCCCCGAAGGTATAGGCATCCGCAAGCACGCCCGGCAGTTCCTCCGGACGCTCCACCCGGTAGGTGCCTACGCTGGAGCCGCCGCAGATTGTCTTTACCATACAGGGATAGGGAACGGCTGCCGGATCTGCCTGCTGACCGTTCTTAAGGGTAATGCCCACAGGGGTGGGAATCCCGGCCTGCTGAAACAACTGCTTTGAGAGGCCCTTATCCATAGCAAGGGCGCTGCTTAAATATCCTGTTCCGGTGTAGGGAATTCCCATCAAATCAAAGGCGGCCTGGATGCGGCCATCTTCGCCGTTTGCTCCATGCAGCCCCAGAAATACGATATCAGCCATCTCGCAGAGAGCCAGAACATGAGGGCCGAACATGCTTCTGCCCCCGTCCTTGCGCTGCTCCTTCAAACGGGAGAGATCCGGGTGGGATTCGGAAATGGATTGGATATCCTTTGCCCAGTCAAATTCTTCCTCAAAGAGATCTTCCGTCACAGGCTCTTCGGATTCCAGTCCCAGATAGACATCAAGAAGGATGGCCCGGTGGCCTCTTGCTTTCAGGGCATAATAAATCTTACTGCCGGAGCTTAAGGAAACATCGCGTTCCGTACTGGTGCCTCCGGCTAAAACCACAATTTTCATAATTTTTACTCCTCATAACACAGGGATAACCGGTGCCCTGCCTATGGCAAATCTCCTGGCAGAGCACCGGGCTATATCAGACTTTTGTTTTTATTGAGCATTTCCTGTATCTGGTTCTGGGTATAGGAGCCCAGAAACTTCTTTTCCTCTTTTGTCAGCTCATTTGGAAGAATGGGGGTGCCGTATTCCAAAATCACATGACAGGGGCGGATGAAGGGAAGGTGATTTTCAAATATTTCCGCAGAATTGGTAATGGCCATGGGAATAATGGGACAGCCTGTCTTTTCCGCTATTTTCATACTGCCCTCCTTAAAAGGAAGCATCTCATCCGTGTGGTTTCTGGTTCCTTCCGGGAAAATGCAGATGGAAATTCCTCTTTTAATATATTCAATTCCCTCCAGAATGGTTTTTAATCCGGCCTTTATATTCTTTCGATCCAAAAACAGACAGTAAAGGGCCTTCATCCAGTCCCGAAGAAACCAGTAGCGGAGCATCTCTACCTTAGCCACGTAGCCCGTAAGCCTGGGACATCGGGAGTAGGTAAGGAGGATATCAAAATAGCTGCGGTGGTTTCCGATGTAAAGGACCGCCTGATCCTTGGGTACGTTTTCTTCCCCTATGACAGTCAGGCGCACACCCGCTACTTTGAGCATCAGCTTAAAGGCTGTCTGCACCATGCGCAGACAGCTATAGTCCTTTGCCTCCTGATTAAACTTTCCGATGATCCATTCTACCAGGAGAACGGGAATACCCAGAAGCAGATAGAGGAACAGCATCAGAGCAATTATAAGGAATCGTATCATTGGTGCCTCCTATCTGCCGAAGAGCTCCGTCATCTGCCGCAATCCCGAAGCGATGCCGGAATTCAGGTCATCCTTCTTATAACGCCATTCCCAGTTGCCAAGAGGCACGCCCGGGGTATTCATTCGGGCTTCGCTGTCAAGCTTCAGTACATCCTGCAGCGGAAAGATGGCGTAACGTGCAATGGTGCCCAGACAGATACGGATAAAGTCCCAACTGATACTGGAGGCGTCTGTGTTCATATAACGGCGCACCTTATCCCGGGCATATTCCGTGGTATTCTGATACCAGCCGGTACTGGTGTCATTATCATGGGTGCCTGTATAACAAATACAGTTGCGTGTATTCAGCTGATGGGGCAGGAAGGTGCTCTCACCGCCTTCAAAGGCAAATTGGAGAATCCGCATGCCGGGAAAGCCAAGGGTATCCCGAAGGTGCTCCACCTCCGGCGTGATCAGCCCCAAATCCTCTGCGAAGATGGGAAGATCCTCTCCAAGCTCTTTTTGAATGGCACGGAAAAGCGCCTCGCCCGGTCCCTTTTTCCAAGTGCCGTTGATGGCGGTCTCCTCCTTGGCGTCTACCTCCCAGTAGGCTTCAAAGCCCCGGAAATGGTCTATGCGCAGGTAATCCACCTGATCAATCTGATTGCGGATGCGTGCAATCCACCACTGGTAGCCCTCCTTTTTGTGGGCGTCCCAGTCATAGAGGGGATTGTTCCATTTCTGACCGGTGGCGCTGAAATAATCGGGGGGAACGCCTGCAACGGAATCCGGGTAGCCGTCCTCGTTGACCTGGAACAGATGCCGGTTGGCCCACACGTCGGCCCCGTCTGGGGACACGAAGATGGGAATGTCTCCGATAATGGCAATATTCCTGTCATTGGCATATTTTTTCAGATCATACCACTGAATATAGAACAGATACTGTAAAAATTGCTGATAGGCAATACCGTCTGCCAGCTTCTCCTCCCAAAGAGGCCGATCCTTGGCGGAAAGGCTGCGAAGCTCCTCGGGCCATTCTGTCCAGGGGGCTTCCTCCTGCTCCTCGCGGATAGCCATAAACAGGCAGTAATCAGAGAGCCAGAACGCATTTGCCTTACAAAAGGAGTTGTATTCCTCCAGGAAATTCTTGTCGGCCGTATGGCGGAAGGCTTCGTATGCCTTCTTGTAGAGACCGAACTTGTAGGTGCGAACCTTCTCATAATCTATCCGTACCGGATCAAAATCGGGAATATCCTTCAGGTCCTCTGCAGTCAGAAGCTCCTTTTCCTTCAATAGCTCCGGGCTGATGAGCAGAGGCTCTCCGGCAAATACGGAATAGCCTTGGTAGGGGGAATTGCCGTAGGAGGTAATGGGAACCAGAGGAAGGATCTGCCAGAGATGCTGTCCTGAGGCTTCCAGGAAATCAATAAATTCGTAGGCTCCTTTTCCGAAATCCCCGATTCCGTAAGGGGATGGGAAGGAGGTGGGATGCAGCAAAATGCCGCTGTACCTGTGATTCACATGGTCATCGGCAGAGGTTTTAAAATGCATAGTACTTCTCCTTTCGCGGTAGGGCGGACAGCGGTGCGCAGCGTATGGTTCCCTGCGTAAGGCTGCCGGAGGCCGTAACCGGATTCTTCTTTCCCCATTATAATAAAGATAACATTAAAAAACAAGGATAATACAAGCTTTTTCCACGTAAATATAAGTGAGGTGATGAATATGTGGAAACGGGTTCTTTTAATCGGAAGCATCCTTATTTTTCTTTCGGGATGCAGTATTCAGACAAATGAACGGGAAAAGCTTCGGGATATGGAATATACCATTGTAGAAGAGGGGAAAGCGCCGGAGGGACTGCAGACAATTTTAGAGGAAAAACGAAAGGGAGAATTCAAATTAACTTACGAGGAGGAGGGACAGCTTTATCTGTGCATCGGTTACGGAGAGCAGAAGACAAGCGGTTACAGCATTGCGGTCAATGAACTGTATCTTTCGGAAAATGCCATTTATTTTGACACCAGTCTCATCGGTCCCAGCAAGGAGGAGCAGGTTGCGGAGGTATTGAGCTATCCCTGTCTGGTGGCGCGGACGGAATATGTGGATAAACCGGTGGTATTTCAATAGGGGTCTCTGCATAGATTGGTAGAAAAGAAATGGGAAAGCAGGTGTATGTTATGGAGCTTGTTCGCAGAAATATACATATGAACCGACAAAAAGGAAAAGCAGTCAGTCAGATGACTTTGGATGATGACTATAATATTCCGGACAATATGCCGGATGCCGGCATGATTATTCAGGAAAAAGGAAGTATAGAGATCGGGGAGGTCCGGGTGGAGGCAGGCCGGGTGAAGGTCAAGGGCGCTCTGAACTTTTTCGTGCTCTATATGGAGGAAGGACCGGAGAGCGGATTACATAGTGTACAGGGGCAGATTCCTTTTGAGGAAATGATGAATGTGGAGGATGCCAAGGACGGCGACAGCCTTCAGCTAAAATGGATGCTTGAGGATGTGTCTTCGGCTCTGATCAATTCCCGAAAGCTGAGCATTAAGACAATTGTGACTCTGGAGCTTTGTGTGGAGGAGCTGTTTGATGTGGAGGTGCCGGTGGAGGTGGAGGAGATTGATACGGCCCAGGTAAAAACCTGCCATGTGTCCACAGCCGGCTTAGCGGTTCGGAAGAAGGATACCTGCCGTATTAAGGATGAAATGATTTTACCGGCCAACAAGCCGAATATACGTCAACTGCTCTGGCAGGATATTGCCATGCAGGGAACGGAGCTTCGGATTGGCGAGGGCGAGATCCTGGTCAAGGGTGAGCTTGTAGTGTTTGTTCTGTATGAGGGGGAGGAGGAGAGCGGAAAGGCTTTCTGGATGGAGCAGATGATTCCTTTCAGCAGTCATGTGGATGTGAGCGGCTGCCAGGAGGGGATGCTTGGGAATCTGGGGCTTCTGCTGTCTCACAGTGATCTGGAGCTTAAGCCGGATTATGACGGAGAGCTTCGGGTGCTGAATCTGGATGCAGTACTGGAACTGGATATTCAGCTTTATGAGGAAGAGCATCTGAGCATGATTTGTGATCTGTACAGTCCTGTACGGGAACTGGAGCTTCATACGGTTCCGGCGGTTTATGAGAGCATTTTGGTGAGCAATTCTTCCAAGTGCCGGGTAGCGGATCGGATGAAGACCGGAAGCCCGGATGTGCAGATTCTTCAGATTTGCCACAGCCGGGGCGAGGTGAAGGTGGATGAGAGTACGGTTACACCGGATGGACTTTTTGTGGAAGGTGTGATTGCAATTCAGGTTCTTTATGTGACCTCGGATGATAATCATCCGTTTCTGTGCCTGAAGGGAGTGGTTCCTTTTGAGCATTTAATTGAGGCTCAGGGGATTGGGAAGGAGAGTGTTTATTATCTTCAGACTTCCCTGGAACAGCTCGGGGTTACGATGGTGAACAGCTCTGAGCTTGAGGTGAAGGCAGTTGTGCAGGTGAATGCCCTGGTGCTGAATCGGATGAGTATGCCGTGTATTTCGGAGGTGGTGGAGAGGCCGCTTGATATGGAAGTGGTGAAGGGGCTGCCGGGGGTTTTAATCTATACGGCGCAGCCGGCGGATACGCTTTGGGATATTGCGAAGGCTTATCATACGACGGTGGATTGGATTTGTGAGCTTAATGAATTGGGGAGTGATCAGATTCGGCAGGGGCAGAAGCTGCTGTTGGTGAAACAGATGGAGAATTTGTAGGGGGGACGGACGGGGCAGGCAGAATATAAGCCCTCCGGCATTTCCGTATCCTGTGTTCGGACGGTTCGCGTACACACTGTCTGCTCCGTGTGGACATTACCTTGAGTGTTTTGTGATTATGAAATGTTTTGGGGTAATGTCCGCCCGGCTCAGACAGTGTGTACGCGAACAGCCGGACACCGGATATTGGAAAAGCCGGAGGGCTTATTCCGCAGCAGACCCAGGCCCCTCCGGAAACGCCGCCCCCAACTACCCTTTAATCAAGCACCTCCCCATTAGAAGCAATCACCCTCCGATACCACTCAAACGACTTCTTCCGATACCTGGCCATGCTCCCATGCCCTTCATCATCCCGATCCACATAAATAAACCCATACCGCTTACTCATCTCCCCGGTAGAAGCGCTCACCAAATCAATACATCCCCAGGGCGTATACCCCCAAAGCTCAACGCCGTCCTCCTCAACAGCCGCCTTCATAGCCTCAATATGCGCCCTCAAATATTCGATCCGATAATCATCCGCAACCGTAAACGCCCCGTTCCCGTCGTCTACCAATGTATCCTTGGCTCCAAGCCCATTTTCCACAACAAACAACGGCTTCTGATACCGATCAAACAGAGAGTTCATTGTAATCCGAAGCCCCAGCGCATCAATCTGCCATCCCCATTCACTGGCCTTCAGATAAGGATTCTTCGTCCCCTTAAACGCATTTCCCGTAGTCTCCTTCACATCCTCCCTGGTGGTCACACATCGGGAAGAATAATAGGAAAATGCAATAAAATCAACCGTATTCTCCCTCATCACCGCCTCGTCCGCGTCAGACAAAGACAGCTCAAGCCCCATCCGCTCAAACAGCTTCTTCGCATAATTGGGATAATATCCCCTGGCCTGCACGTCAATAAACATCAGATTCGCCCGATCCTGCATCTTCGCTTCCCACACATCTTCCGGCATACAGCAGTAAGGATAATAATCTCCGGCTGCCATCATACAGCCCACCTGATTTTCCGGATCAATCTCATGGGCCAGCTTTACCGCCCAGGCTGAGGCAATCAGCTCATGATGCACACTGGTATACTGTGCCTTCTTGGGGTCCTCCCCCTCCTCAAACACAAGCCCCGCTCCCATAAAGGGCAGATGCAGAATCATATTAATCTCATTAAAAGTCAGCCAGTAATGCACCAGTCCCTTAAACCGGGTAAACAGCGTCGTCACAAGCCGTTTATAAAACTCCACCAGCTTATAGCTCTTCCACCCGCCATACTCTTTAATCAAATGAATCGGGCAGTCAAAATGCGTGATCGTAACAAGCGGCTCGATCCCGTATTTCCTGCACTCCCGGAATACATCCTCATAAAACCTAAGCCCTTCCTCATTCGGCTCCGTCTCATCCCCTTTGGGGAAAATTCTGCTCCACGCAATTGACAGCCGGAAGGTCTTAAAGCCCATCTCCGCAAACAGGGCAATGTCCTCCTTGTAGCGATGGTAAAAATCAATCGCTTCATGGTTAGGATAGTGTTCATCTGGTAAAACGCCTGCGGTAATTTTACGAGGGACGCCATGTGCACAGGCAGTCATTACATCCGCCACGCTCACCCCTTTACCGCCTTGGTCCCAGCCTCCTTCTAATTGATGAGCAGCGACAGCGCCGCCCCAAAGAAAATCATTTTTCAAAATTGACATATCGTTTCAGTCCTTTGTTCAAATTTTTATACGTTTTGTGCTTCGACTTTTTCAAGGGTTTCTTCAGTAATCGGTTGATTGGTTTCTTCTGCGTAGTTAAGTGCATCCATTTTTTTAGCAAACGGTAAATAGATAAAGAAACTCATCGTCAGTACCACTACTTGAAGCAACGCTGCTTGCCAACCACCAACTAAAAGTCCAGAAATGATTGGAGGAGTAGTCCAGGGAACTTGTACCGCAGTAAAGAGAGGAACCAGTCCTGTGTACAAGGCAAAATATGTCACAACAGAAGAAACAATCGGTGTGATAATGAACGGCACAGCCATGATTGGGTTCATCACGATAGGTGTAGCAAAGACAATTGGCTCGTTAATATTGAAAACAGCTGGCCCAATTGAAAGCCGACCTAATTGCTTAAACTGAGCTGATTTGGCAAAGAAAACCATGAACACGACTAACCCGATTGTCATGCCCGCACCAGTGACCGTTAAAAATTGATCTAAAAATTGTTGTGTAACAATATGGCCACCATTAGCCAGTGTTAAGTCTTTTCCTGATTTCAAAATTTCGGTATTTTCTAAAGAGTTTGCTTGTAAAATAGGGCCCATGATACCGCCAACGATTGTTGACCCGTGAACACCGAAAAACCAAAAGAGGGGAATGACAAAACCTAATAGTAATGCGCCACCTAGTGAATCTGTGACTCCTTGAAGTGGTGATTGTAGCACTTCGTAAATAAAGTCAAAGAATGTCGTATTGAAGACTTTATCTAGAAGAATGAAAATTAGCATTGCACCAGTTACAATGACGCTGGCAGGAATTAACGCAGTAAAGGAATTGGCCACATTTTCTGGTACAGCTTCTGGTAATTTGATACGAATATCATGACGTAAAAACCAACTATATACAACGCCGACTAACAAACCAACAATAATAGCTGTAATCATCCCTTTGCCAGCTGTCCAATCTTTGTTGATGACATTGCCAACTACTGCGCCAGAAACCGCATCTTTGACTTCAGATGACATAAACAAAATGAAAACCACCATGGCAATCATGCCCGCTGGGAGGCCTTCAAATCCCTCGCTTTTTACATATGAGTAGGCAATACCGATGACCGCAAATAACGACATAATCGCAAAAGATGCACCATATGCTTGATTGAAATAAACAGCCAGACCGCTTGCGTTAACCCATTCAGAAATAGCTGTAACTGGGAAATTCGCTAATAGAAGAAACACGGAACCAACAATGGTAAAAGGCATCGTGTAAAGCATCCCGTTCCGTAAGGCAGTAATTGCTTTGGTATTGACGAATTTTAGTACTGGAGGTAATAATTTCTCGTTAATCCATTCGTTCATAAAAATCTCTCCTTTGAAGAATAATATAAATGCAAATGTATCCGTTTACATATTTACTATATAAGCTTATTTGAAGAAAAAATAGACTTTTGCTTGAATGAGAAACATGTACCAAGAAAAAAAACAAAAAAGCTCATGCTGTTTTAGACAGCATGAGCTTTTGTGAAAAACAACTAGGAAGGTGTTTCATCTAGTTCCTTTAAAAGTTGACTTGCTTGATGAGCTAGGAGTTCAATTAAAGCAATGACAGGGATTTGAGTGGTTGTATTGACTGACTTATCTGCAAATGGAGAACGTTCGTCGGGCATATAATAGGAGATGTTGTAGTCAGCCAAGCGGGCAATAGTTGAATGTTGATTGTTGGTAATGCTTAGCACTTTGGCGCCAGCTGTTTTAAAATCGGTCATTTGTTTAATCATTTCATTGGTTTCCCCAGATACAGACAGAATCAAGGCTAATGTATTTTCAAATCCGCGCTTGGGGATAGGCGTAAAGGGATCAGCAATACTGTAAGAATTGATATTTAAGTTGGCAAAATAACGACTGCCATAACTACCTAAAATTCCGCTAGTACCAATGCCAGTAAAGGCAACGTGACGTGCTTGAACAATCATTTGGATTGCTGGACGAAGCATTTCGTAATAGGTTTCTTGGTTTAATTTTTTTAAAAAAGCATCGACGTGAACCGTGGCATCATAAAAATTTTCAAACGTTTGTGTTTGTTTGGCTTCTTCTTTCACTGCATATTTTAATTCGGAAAAACCAGCATAGCCCATTTTGTTACAAAATCGTAGAATCGTTGAGGTGGAGACATGACAGGAAGTAGCCAGTTGGCGAATGGTCTGTTGAGGGATTTGGTGCAGGTGTTCCAATACATAATGGTAAACGAGCATTTCTAATTCATTCAAGGTCTGAACCTTCTCTAAATCAAACAAAGTAATCCTCCTTTATATAAAAACTGAATATGTTATTTTTTTGTGTAAATCAAATAAACCAATTCTTATTTTTCTTGAAAAAAATGTAAAATAACTCAATAAAAAGTTTCTTATTTCCTATTTTACAAAAAGTAGCCCAATTATCCTAGTTTTTCTCTTTTTTCTTTTAAAAATAACAATGCGCACCCCTAGAGTTTTTTGAGAAAACAAGCTAAAATAGATAAGAAGAGAAAAGGAGGCGTTGATGTGGCACGGGAAGTAATTTTATTTATTGCAGCGAGTATTGATGGTTTCATTGCGGACAAAGCGGGCGGTGTTGCTTGGTTAGAAGAGAATATTCGTGGCGATGAAGAAGATCGTAGTTACGATGAAATGTATGAAAAAATAGACACTGTGGTAATGGGGCGGACTACTTATGATCAAGTGACACAAGAATTGTCCCCAGATGTGTATTTTTATGAAGACAAGCATTCTTATATCATTACCTCTCATCCAGAACCATCAACTGCTTCAAGAACTTTTACCAAGGAAGATCCCGTCACATTAATTCGTCGTCTCAAAGAAGAAGACGGCGCGGGAATTTGGATTGTTGGAGGCCCGAAAGTGGTTCAACCGCTTTTGGCAGCTGATTTAATTGATACCTTCATTTTGACGACAATACCACTGTTTCTGGGTGAGGGCATTGCTCTATACGAGACAATGGCTCAATCAATCCCAGTTCGTTTAAAACAGGTTTATCAAAAAAATGAGTTGGTTTATTCGATTTATCAACGTGAAAACAAAAATTAAAAAATAATTATTCGGTTGGGCAAGTTGCTTTCAAGGTTTTGAGTTTCTCATAGGGCGAGAGGAACAAAGCAACAGTTGTCTAGCCGTTTGTGTTGTTTTTGATTGACAAAGAAATGGTAGAGGAGAAAAAAATGAAACATCAGATCAAAAGAAGGTTGTATATTTCACCTGTTCAAACAATTGTCTTAGGCTTTTTTCTATTAATTGTTGTAGGCACGATCTTATTAATGATGCCTTTTTCTGCACAAGCTGGACAAAAAACGCAATGGATTGATGCTTTTTTCGTGGCAACTTCCGCCGTCTGTGTTACAGGGCTTTCGCCTTTGAATACGGCGGAACATTGGAGTCCTATCGGGCAAGTTATTATTATGATTTTGATTGAATTAGGCGGCTTAGGCTTTTTAACCGTTGCCACGATTTTCTTTAGTTTGCTGCGGAAAAAAGCGTCACTAAGTGTACGGATGTTGTATCAAGAAGCTTTAAATGTTAGTGAAGTTTCCGGAGTTTTTCGTTTAATGAAATATATTATGAAGTTTGCGGCCATTATTCAATTACTTGGAGCCTTCTTGTTGTCCTTTCAATTTGTGCCAACATTTGGGTGGAAAAAAGGGTTGTTTTTTAGTCTCTTCCATGCCGTTTCGGCATTTTGTAATGCTGGCTTTGATTTGCTAGGGGATAGTATGGTTCCTTATCAAAATTCGCCTTATCTTTTACTAGTCATTAGCTTTTTAATTATAGCTGGTGGTTTAGGATTTATTGTGTGGCGCGATATTTTTGCAATGATTAAAGGCTATAAAAATAAAATTAAGCACCGTGTTAGTATTCATACACGCCTTGCTTTAACGGTGACCGCCACCTTTTTAGTCTTAGGGACCGTTATTTTTTACATTTCAGAATATCGCCATTTTCCAGCTGACATGTCTTTTTGGCAGCGTCTTGTCAACAGTTGGTTCTTGTCGGTTACACCAAGAACGGCTGGCTTTTATTCGGTTGATTATTTGAAAATGAGTAATCCAGGCCTGATTGTCACGATTTTGTGGATGTTTATTGGTGGCACTTCAGGATCAACCGCTGGCGGCTTGAAAACCACTACGTTTGGTGTGTTATTTTTACAATTTCGTGCAATTTTTAAAGGGAAACAGCGAGTGGAATTCCATGAACGCACAATTCCTGAGCGAGTAGTGCTCCAAGCATTTACTTTGTTCTTCTTGGCAACTTTTTTATGTGTAACTGCTTCGGTTATTCTCTCGTTTACAGAAACATTACCTTTAAAAAACGGGATTGAGTATATTGTTTTTGAAGTGATTTCTGCATTTGGAACGGTCGGTTTAACAATGGGGTTAACACCAGATTTAACTGTTTTTGGTAAACTGGTGATTATTTTTCTAATGTTCGTCGGTCGTGTGGGTGTGTACACGGTGTTATTGTCATTAATTAAGAAAGGCTTGGAAAGTCAGTCGAAAGTTCAATATCCAAAAGAATCAGTGATGATTGGTTAATAGAGAAAGAGGGAAATAGTATGGAATTTTTAGGTATTTTATGTTTGATTTTAATTACAACGACTTTAGCAGGTGTTGCTTGTAAAAGAGTAGGAATTCCTGCGGTAATTGGGCAATTGCTAGTAGGGATTGTGTTAGGTCCAGCGATGTTAAATATTGTGCATCAAGATGTGTTTGTGCATGACTTTTCAGAAATTGGTGTCATTATGCTGATGTTTATTGCTGGAATGGAATGTGAATTGGAATTATTGAAAAAATATGCGAAACCTAGTGTCATGGTCGCTATTTTGGGCATCGTTTTACCGGTTGGTTTTACTATGTTGATTGGTCAGCTGTTTGCTTTTTCTTGGAAAGAAGCTTTTTTCCTTGGGTTAGTTTTAGCAGCAACGTCGGTCAGCATTTCAGTAGAAGTATTAAGAGAGTTGAATGTTTTAAGTAGTAAAGAAGGTGCAACGATTCTTGGGGCTTCCGTCGTTGACGATATCGTGGTCGTGATTATTTTAAGTGTCGCTGTCGGCATGATTGGTGCAAGTACAGGCGGCAATACAGAAGTCAGCTTTATTGTTAAGTTAATTGAACAAGGCTTATTCTTTATTGGGATTTTCTTTTTGGTCCGCTTTATTGCTCCCTATTTACTACGTTTAAGTCAAAAAATGAACATTGGGTCGTCTGTTATTATCATGTCATTGATTATCTGTTTGGGCATGGCTTATTTGGCTGATTTAGTTGGTTTAAGTTCTGTCGTAGGTGCTTTTTTTGCAGGGATTGCTGTGGGACAAACGGATGCAAAAACAGAAATTGATTTCAATATTGAAGCTATTGGCTATGCCGTGTTTATTCCCGTCTTCTTTGCCAGCATTGGCTTATCAGTGACATTTAACACGTTAGGAAAGGATTTACCTTTTATTTTGGTAATGACGATTATGGCGATTTTAACGAAATTACTGGGCGGCGCCTGGGGAGCGAAAATGGTTGGTTTCTCCAATACAAGTTCTTTAATGGTCGGTGCTGGGATGGTTTCGCGTGGGGAAATGGCATTAATCATTGCGCAAATTGGCTACCAATCTAAATTACTTTCAGAAGCGTATTATACGAGCATGATTGTGGTAATTATCTTAACGACCTTAGTTGCACCGTTCTTATTGAAATACTTTGTTAAAAAACAAGAATCTGCGTTGCAATAAAAAAGATGAGCAGAAGTTGTTGACAAAAAAATAAAATAGCTATATGATGAGTTCAAGATAAACGACTACATTTGTAGTCGATAACCTTGAACTCTTTTTTATTGATGAAGGAGGAATTTAACGAGTATGGCAAAAGATAAATTAGCGACAATTACAGATGCAGAGTGGGAAGTCATGCGGGTTATTTGGACCCAAGGCAAGACCACGAGTCGTGAAGTGCATACACTTTTAAATGAGAAGAAAGAATGGAAATCAACGACCGTCAAGACGTTACTAAGTCGTTTAACAGATAAAGGGTTAGTTGGAACGGAGAAGGCAGGCAATAAATATATTTATTATCCGCTAGTAGAAGAACGTCAGAGCGTTGAAACGGTGGCAGATGAACTTTTAGCCAAAGTGTGCAGCCGTAAAGTTGGTTCCGTGGTGGAAACAATTTTAACAGAGAGTCAGTTGAGTTATGACGATTTGGATCGATTAGAGGAACTATTAAAAGAGAAGCGCAAGACGGCGGTTGAATCCGTCCCTTGCAACTGTATTCCTGGTCAATGCCAATGTCATTTAATTTAAAAAGGAGTGAAAAAAATGGAAAGTAAAACGTTTGATATTGAAGGGATGAGCTGTGCTTCCTGTGCCCAAACGATTGAAAAGGCTACGGCGAAGTTACCTGGGATGGCAAAGGCAAGTGTCAATTTAGCTACGGAAAAATTAAGTGTCACGTATGATCAGACGGAAGTCACAGAAGAAGAAATTAAGGAAGCTGTGTCAGATGCTGGCTACAAGGCGATTAGCCCAGCCCAGCAACGAACGTTTGCGATTGAAGGAATGAGTTGTGCTTCCTGTGCCCAAACGATTGAAAAAGCTGTGAACCAATTATCTGGTGTTCAACAAGCGATTGTTAATTTAGCCACGGAAAAACTGGTGGTTAGTTATGACGACCATCAAGTAACGAGTGCTGAAATTATCAAAGCAGTTACGGATGCAGGTTATCAAGCGACAGAAGAAGTCGCTGCAGGTGCAACAGCGGACCAAGATCGTGAAAAGAAACAAAAACATATTGCTGAGATGTGGCAACGTTTTTGGATCTCAGCGGTGTTTACAGTGCCCCTTCTTTATATTGCGATGGGACATATGGTAGGCTTACCATTGCCGGATTTTTTGAATCCAATGACACATGCGATGACCTTTGCAATGGTTCAATTGATTTTGACTTTACCCGTTCTATATGTCGGCAGAGAATTTTTCACAGTTGGTTTTAAAGCATTGTTTAAAGGGCATCCGAATATGTTTTCTTTGGTGGCTTTAGGAACCAGCGCTGCTTTTGTGTATAGTTTATATGGCACAGTCATGATATTTTTAGGAGACACAAGTTTTACAATGGCTCTTTATTATGAATCAGCGGGTGTTATTTTAACCTTAATTACATTAGGAAAATATTTCGAAGCTGTTTCAAAAGGGAAAACCTCAGATGCGATAAAAAAATTAATGGGTTTAGCGCCGAAAACTGCTCATATTTTACGTGATGGCGCAGAAATTGAAGTGCCAGTTGATGCTGTTCAGTTGGATGACATTGTGATTGTTCGCCCAGGAGATAAAATCCCTGTTGATGGAGTGATTGTTTCAGGCAGTAGTTCTGTGGATGAAGCCATGTTAACGGGCGAAAGTTTGCCTGTTGAAAAGAAAGTCGGTGATGCAGTAATTGGTGCTAGCATCAATAAAAATGGCAGCTTTCAATTCAAGGCGACAAAAGTGGGAAAAGAGACGGCCCTTGCCCAAATCATTCAATTAGTGGAAGATGCGCAAGGCTCAAAAGCGCCGATTGCACAATTAGCTGATAAAATTTCGGGTGTTTTTGTCCCAATCGTCATTGGTTTGGCTGTTCTTTCTGGCTTGGCTTGGTTCTTTTTAGGACAAGAGTCATGGATTTTCGCTTTGACAATTACTATTTCTGTGTTAGTGATTGCTTGTCCTTGTGCGCTCGGCTTGGCAACGCCGACTGCGATTATGGTGGGGACAGGTAAGGGCGCTGAAAATGGCGTTTTAATTAAAAGTGGGGATGCTTTAGAAACCACTCACAAAATTCAAACAATCGTGTTTGATAAAACAGGGACTATTACAGAAGGCAAACCGGTGGTTACAGATATTTTAGTTGCTGATTCAGCACTTTCAGAAGCTGAGTTACTAACATTAGCAGCTTCTGCAGAACAAGGATCAGAACATCCTCTAGGTGAAGCAATTGTGGGAGCGGCTAAAGAACGTCAATTGCCATTAGCAGAAGGAAGCGATTTTTCAGCGATTCCAGGTCACGGCATCCGTGTGACAGTCAACGAACGAGTCCTACTTTTGGGCAATATAAAATTAATGAAAGAAGAAGCAATCGAGCTATCAACGTTTGTTCAACAAGCGGATCGTTTGGCAGAAGAAGGGAAAACCCCAATGTTTGTGGCAAAAGATGGTTCGTTTGCGGGTATCATTGCGGTAGCAGATACTGTGAAGGATAGCAGTCAAACAGCCATTGCACGTTTGCATAAAATGGGGATCGAAGCCGTAATGATTACGGGAGACAACAAGCGTACTGCAGAGGCGATTGCGAAACAAGTAGGTATCGATCGTGTCTTAAGTGAAGTTTTACCAGAAGATAAAGCGTTAGAAGTGAAAAAACTACAAGCAGAAGGCAAAAAAGTTGCGATGGTGGGTGACGGGATTAATGATGCACCAGCACTTGCCCAAGCAGATGTGGGGATTGCTATTGGTTCAGGCACAGATGTTGCAATGGAATCGGCCGACATTGTGCTAATGCGTAGTGATTTAATGGATGTGCCTACAGCAGTTGAATTAAGTAAAGCGACCATCAAAAACATCAAAGAAAATCTTTTCTGGGCATTTGCCTATAATACATTAGGTATTCCAGTGGCTATGGGTGTGTTACACTTATTTGGTGGACCTTTGTTAAGTCCGATGATTGCAGCAGCAGCTATGAGTTTTAGTTCAGTCTCTGTCTTACTAAACGCCTTACGATTGAAAGGATTTAAACCTTCGACGGTGAAAAGAACTAGTGGAAGTCAAAAATAAAATTGAAAAGGATGAAGTGAAATGGAAAAAACAGTAAAAATTGATGGGATGAAATGTGATGGCTGTGTTCAAGCGGTCACTGAAAAATTTAGTGGAATTGACGGCGTAACGAATGTTGCGGTTCACTTGGCAGATCAAACAGCCGTTGTGACAGCAGATCGTGAAGTAAGCCAAGATGAACTGAATACCACGTTGGCAGATACAAAATTCAAGGTTGTCAGCGAATAACAAAAAACAGGGCCTACCATCATGAGTAGGCCCTGTTTTTTTGTTATGGAAGTTTGGCTTTGATTTCCTGATAAATCTTAGTCGTTTCTTGACCATCACGCGCAGTATAATAATAAACTTTCTTCCGCGTTTCTATTTTCAGAATCGGATGACTTTTTGTATAAATTAGTAAATAAGCAGGTTTTCCAGCGACTTTAAATTCTCCTGTTAAGTAACTATCTGTCGCAGCACCCATTGTGCGGATGCGTTCTTGAGGTAAGTCATCAATCAAAGAAACAGCAGTGATTTGGTTAAAAGGAATTGACCTTGTTTTTGCTAATGGGGCAGATAACTCAATTTGTTTATTTTCAATAGTTGCTTGAAAGGCATGACTAGAAAAATCATTTATAAACATCGGCACTGTGGCAAAGAACAGCACCGCAATCGTTAAAATACCAGTAGCGGCTAGAATAATTTTCCCAGCAGGCCGTCCTAGGTTAATAGATAAATTCATACCAATGCGATCAGGAACCATGATTTTGGGGTCCTTTGGATTGATATAAATCCCATACCGCCAATATTGATCATCATCCCCATAGCGATAATCGCCAGCCTGTAAAACGAATTGATCTTGTTTTTTGCGCATTGAAAATAGGTAGTAGAAGAGAAAGCCTACATAAACAAACAAAAGAATAAAATAACAAAAAGTAAGGGCCATCGCAACCGTATAATCAATTACAATTGTGAAAGTTGGTAAAATGGTTAGCGGTGCAAAAACTAAGGCGGATAAAACCATTAAAACAGACCAATGATGCCGAAATAAATCATTAATTTGCTGATTAATTTTTGAGTCACTAGTTAGCGGTTTGACAGGTAAGCGCGCGATAAAATAATAGCCGCCAATGAACAAACTTAACATCAAAACAGTAATTAAGAAAAGAATCCAGGAACCAATCGCCGTTTGCAAGGAATAAAAGCCCCCAGCAAAAGTAAGAATAATCGCAGGTAAAAACCACCAAAATGAAATAAGTTTCTGGTTTTTATTTAAAACTAATTGCGTATCGATTAAGAGAGGACGCTTAGGTAGCAACCAGCCGTTTTGCATTTTTAAAGCGGCCATTTTGCGAATATAAACGATTTGCAGATAGTAGCCACTGCCAATAAAACTAAATAAAAGTAACAGAAAAAGAAACAACAAAATCGAATCATAAGGAATAAATAACAAAGGTAAACTAAGAACACTAAAAACGGCTGCTAGTTGAACCAAGCGTTTTTTATAACGTTTTCGGATTGCTTGAACGCTGGGATCTTGTAGTTTATCTTCTGGTAAAGTGTTTTCCAAAATAATATTTTTGTGAGGATTTGCATAAATCCCCATAGTAAATGCCATAAAAAAAGCGACAGAAACTAGGATGAAATAAAAGAATACCGCCATTATAATGCACGCCCTTTCGAATCAAAATTTTGATAAATTTTCTGAATAAGTGCTTGGATTTCTGCTTCGGATTGCTGATGTAAAAAACTTTCAGCCAACAGAAGTTCTAAACGCTCATGCAATTGCTGTTGCCAAACAGCGGTAGCAGGTAACTTTGCGGCAATTTTGGTGCCGTTACGACGGTCAGTCACAATATAACCTGATTGCTTTAACTTATTATAAGCTTTTGAAACAGTCATCATATTGACCCCGATTTCGTCCGCCAATTGTCGGATAGAAGGCAAACTTTCATTGGGAACCAGTTCACCTTTGGCAATGCCTACAATGATTTGATCAATGAGTTGCTGATAGATGGGCTGTTCGCTTTGTTCATCTATTTCTAAAAGCATCGAATCACTCCTGTCTTATTTGTGTTATCTGTATTATATATCCTAATACAAAAAGAGTTGGAAAGCAAGGAATTTAGAGTAAATGGTTGTTTCTGTTTAAAGAGAAGCATATAATGAAGAAGAACGTAAAATGAAAGGACGATGAAAATATGACAGCAATTGAACCAAAATTAACAGAGAAATTCCATCAAGATTTCTTGAACAATAATAAACAAAATGCCTTACAACGTAGTGTAGTAAAAAATGGTATCAGCGCTTCAGGTGAATCTGTACAAGGAGCCGTGAATAACGTACCCGTCTTTTCAGTCGACTTAGCTACTGGAAAAGTGGCCAATCAAAAACAAAGCGGTCGCTGCTGGATGTTTGCGGCATTAAATACATTTAGACATAGAATGTTAAATGCGTTTCAATTAAAAGATTTTGAATTATCACAAAACTATACATTTTTCTGGGATAAATATGAAAAATCAAACTATTTCTATGAAAATATTATTGCAACAGCCGATCAACCGTTGACTAGTCGTAAAGTGGCCTTTTTATTAGCGACACCACAACAAGATGGTGGGCAATGGGATATGATCGTTTCAATTTTTGATAAATATGGCGTAGTGCCTAAAACGGCAATGCCTGAAAGCAGCAACAGTTCCAATTCACGTGATTTAAACAACTATTTAAATAAAAAATTACGCAAAGATGCAACAATTTTACGTAGTTTAATTGAAAAAGGCGCTTCTGCTGAAGAAGTCCAAAAAAACAAAGAAGCAATGTTACAAGAAATTTATAATTTCTTAGCAATCTCTTTAGGAACACCGCCAGAAACCTTTGATTTTGAATACCGTGACGAAGAAAAAAATTATCATTTGGATCAAAATCTAACACCGCAAACATTCTTTGAAAAATACGTTGGCGTTAATTTACATGATTATGTAAGTATTATTAATGCTCCTACAGAAGATAAACCATTCAACAAAACATACACTGTTGAAATGTTAGGGAATGTTGTCGGCGGCAAAGAAGTTAAATATTTAAATGTAGAAATGGCTGCTTTCAAAAAATTAGCTGCTGCACAATTGGAACAAGGCGAATCTGTTTGGTTTGGTTGTGATGTCGGACAATCTTCAACACGTGACACAGGAATTATGGCATTAGACGTTTACGATATGAACGATCTTTTTGATATTGATTTTACGATGACTAAAGCAGAACGTTTAGACTTTGGTGAAAGCTTAATGACACACGCCATGGTTTTAACAGGTGTTGATATCGTTGATGGTCAAACAACAAAATGGAAAGTGGAAAATAGCTGGGGCGAAAAAGTCGGTGAAAATGGCTTCTTCGTTATGAGCGATGCGTGGATGGACGAATACACTTATCAAATCGTTGTGCACAAAGATTTATTAACTGATGAACAGAAAAAAGCTTGGGAACAAGCGCCAACTGTTTTGGCACCTTGGGATCCAATGGGCGCATTAGCATAAAACAGAAAAAGAAGG
>OFGE01000928.1_pt1 | contig 29538 bp, 28 predicted proteins | sample 1521681 | NCBI WGS metagenome assembly OFGE01 (sample SAMEA3504093, study PRJEB24116) | mouse gut metagenome | biome: mouse gut; feature: mouse-associated habitat; material: faeces | place: Denmark | collected 2011
AGGGAACGGCAAAATTTTTTACACTTCTTTTACTTCTTTATCTCACATGAGCAAACAGGCAGGCATTCCGGTACCAGGCATGCGCCCTCACCTTACACCACTTCAGCGATATTTCGTGCCACATACACACCGCTGGCGGAGGCATGGGACAGCGAATGGGTCACGCCGCTTCCGTCGCCGATGATATACAGCCCTTTATGTCTCGTCTCCAGATGTTCGTCGATCGCCACTTCCATATTGTAGAATTTCACTTCCACTCCATACAACAGCGTATCGTCATTGGCCGTCCCCGGCGCGATCTTGTCAAGGGCATAGATCATCTCGATAATACCGTCCAGAATGCGCTTCGGCAGCACCAGACTCAGATCCCCCGGCGTGGCCGCCAGCGTTGGCTGCACCAGTCCTTCCTCGATCCGCTTCTCATTGCTGCGCCGTCCGCGCACCAGATCGCCGAAACGCTGCACGATCACGCCGCCGCCCAGCATATTGGAAAGTCTGGCGATGCTCTCGCCGTAACCGTTACTGTCCTTGAACGGCTCGGAAAAATGCTTCGCCACCAGCAGAGCAAAATTTGTATTCTCCGTCTGCTTATCCACCCCTTCATAGCTGTGCCCATTCACCGTCACAATCCCGTTGGTATTTTCATTGACCACAATGCCATGCGGATTCATGCAGAACGTCCGCACCCTGTCCTCAAACTTTTCCGTGCGGTAGACGATCTTGCTCTCGTACAACTCATCTGTCAAATGGGAAAAGATCACCGCCGGCAGTTCCACCCTGACGCCGATATCCACCCGGTTGGATTTCGTCTGAATCTCCAGTTCCCTGCACACCTGCTCCATCCACTTGCTGCCGCTGCGGCCGACGGATACGACACACCGGTCGCACTCAAACGTCTTTTCCTCACAGACCACGAAATAGCTTCCGCCCTGATTCTCCACCGTTTTGACCGGCGTGTCAAAATAAAAGTCCACTTTATCTTTGAGATCGGCATATAAATTTTCCAGCACGATATAATTGATATCCGTTCCCAGATGCCGCACGGAAGCGTCCAGCAGACTCAGCTTATTCTGCAGACACAGTTTCTTGAAATGTGTCCCCGTAGTGCTGTACAGCTTCGTACCCTCCCCGCCGTATTTCATATTGATCTCATCCACATATTTCATCAGGTCGATGGCCTGCTTCCTGCCCACGTATTCATACAGCGTACCGCCAAAGTCATTGGTGATATTATATTTGCCGTCGGAAAAAGCTCCCGCTCCGCCAAATCCGCTCATAATTGAGCATGTGCTGCAGTGCACACAGCTTTTTACCTTATCCCCGTCGATCGGACAGCGGCGCATGTTAAGCGCGTGCCCGGATTCAAATACCGCGATCTTTAACTGTTTCTCCTGCTGCACCAGTTCATAGGCAGTGAAGATTCCACCCGGCCCTGCACCGATAATAATAACATCATATTTCATATTTAATACCCCATTTCTGCGCTGCCTTTGCCACACCCCTGCCCAGACTGCTCATAACGGATTTGCGGCAGGCAGCGCACAGACACAAATCCCGGGACTGACTGCTCATCCGTACAACCCGGATTCCCCTGTCAGACAGTCCGACCTATTGTATCATGCGGCCGCACATCTGTCACCCGTTTCTTACTAAGAATTCTGTCACAAACCTTGTCAAATGCCCTTTCATAGGAAAAAATCCGTCGCGTCATCCTCTTTTCCCCAGAATTCTTTGTCCAGCCATCTTTCCTGACGACTCTTAAAAATGATCACGGAATCCAGTTCCTTATCAATATACGGCTTTAACTCCTGCTGCATTTTCGTGATCTGCACTTTGGATATCTCTCCTTCAAATACGGAATTTTGAATGTGGGACAGATATTTTTTACAGATCTTATAGACGTGCGACCACCGTTTCTGTCCGTTTTTATCCTGCGCAATATCATATACCAGTACTACATACATGTCCTACCACCATATCTTGAACCCTTCATATTCCTTTTCACCGATCAGATGCTTGATCAGCTTGTACGCTTCCAGACGTATCAGATACTGATAGCTGACCTGGCGGCCCAGCTCCTTATGCATGATCGTCTTTTTCAAACGCTCCTCCAGCTCTCTGGAGATCAACGCAGAGGCCTCTTTTTTCAAATGCAGGAAATTCAGTTCTTTCGTAAAGCTGTCCTCTGTGATCTGCTTCCTGTTTAAAAGTGAGAAGATCAGTCTGTCACCAATAAGCGGCTTAAACACCTCGGACACATCAAGACAAAGAGAGAATCTGCGCGCACCCGGTTCATGCAGATAGCTGATCGTCGGATTCAACTGTGTATGATAAATTTCACTCAATGTTTTCGCATAGATCATGGAATTTACAAAAGAAATCAAAGAATTGATCATATTATCCGGCGGATGCATCACACGCTTCTCAAAATGGATCTCCTGATCTATGATCACATTCCACGCCGCATAATACTGCTTCCTGATATTTCCCTCGATGCCCATCAATTCTTCCACGGATTCTGTGCCCGGTATTTTCTTTCGAAGATCGTTCACCTCGGACATATACCCGGAAACATCCTTTCCCCGTCCGTTGTAATAGCGAAGATTCCTGTAAATATTGTCTGCCGCTGCCTCGATAAATTTTCTGGCAAGAACCATGCGCCTGCCATGGTCGGCGTAATGCTCCACCTGCTTCACAAGCAGCTGACCAGCAAGCAGCTTTTCCTTCGGATAAAAACTGCCCGTATAGTAATTGTAGTAATTAAAGAAATGCATCGTGATCCCATACTGTGACAGGTAGCTGAGAAAAGTCGAGTTGAATGTCATCTCCGCCATCACATAGATATCGTCAATCCGCTCAATCGGGATGTCCTTTTTCTCACCCTCCGCGTTCGTAAACTGCAGGGTATTGTCTTTTCTTCTCAGATCTCCGTTGTTATAGACGTAAAAACTCTGGCCCATATTCTCTCCCGTAATTATAATGTTATTTCAATCTTATCCTGTCTGTTATATGATAAAAAACCGCAAAATCCCTGCGTACTTTCAGACAAAACACAGATCATGATACGCGCATTTATTACATATTTTTATTGCCTGAAAATGCGGCGGATACGCCTCCTCTATCAATAGACAAATCTCCCGGATGATCTCCTCAAGCCGGTTCTCATCTTCCTGCGTAAGTTCCACTGTCAAATTTTTCTTAAGCAAAGGATAGTCTATCCTGCCTTTGAGTCCATCCACACCACGCTGTTTTAAATAGTACAGATAGTATTTCATCTGCCAGACGCCCGCCTCTTCTATGAATCGACTTTTCTTAATTTCATGCAGTTCCTTATGCTCCTTGATAAAATCAATATTGATGACATTATCAATATTAATGTGCTTATCATCCCGCTGGTAACTGCTTTCATCCAAAAGCTTCCCCAACAGAACATTTTCGTTCTCACTCTCCATATTGATCTCGTGCACGAAATACCACAGTTTTCTTTTGCAGACAAAATAGTAGTAGATCATGACTCCTGTGATTCGGGTTTCCATGAGTTCTCCTTTGTAAAGTGTAAAATGTTTTGTTAAAAGGTTTTCACTGTTCCATAATGTATCTATTTCTACCCGGCACCGGCTATATATTTATCCGCTACATCCGTATCTTTACATTCCACAATGTATCTATTTCTACACGCACCGCCGGACGGCTTCAATATCGTCCTCATCTTTACATTCCACAATGTATCTATTTCTACCGCCGCCGCTTCTTCCTTTGCCTGCGCCGTAAAATAGCTTTACATTCCACAATGTATCTATTTCTACTGCTTCACGAATTTTCGTGTTGTCTGGCTCCTTCCTTTACATTCCACAATGTATCTATTTCTACACATACAGGAGGTAGATATTATGTCACAGAAAGAAACTTTACATTCCACAATGTATCTATTTCTACACGGACGATAGGTTTTCCGGCGTCAGCATGTCCCATGCTTTACATTCCACAATGTATCTATTTCTACAGCAAGGGAAATAAGACAAATTACTTTTACATTTTCTTTACATTCCACAATGTATCTATTTCTACAGCCGTTGCATCTGTTTGCACCCCCTTGTCAGTAACTTTACATTCCACAATGTATCTATTTCTACACTTTTGCAAAGTTCTTTAAGACCCGCTCTACCTTCTTTACATTCCACAATGTATCTATTTCTACGAGGTTTTCCAGATGTGGACATAATTCCTAACTCATCTTTACATTCCACAATGTATCTATTTCTACCGGATTCCGTCTGTAATGGAATCTCTATTCGCAACTGTCTTTACATTCCACAATGTATCTATTTCTACCACAAATTCACCGCTTCATCAAGCACACATTCCATACTTTACATTCCACAATGTATCTATTTCTACACCTTGCCGGAATGCAAAAGCTCATTTATTTTATCCTGCTTTACATTCCACAATGTATCTATTTCTACCATCTTTTGTATTCTGGCGGTCGGTTTGACTTTAATGCTTTACATTCCACAATGTATCTATTTCTACCTGGTCGAACATTGCAATGACAATCAGCTTTTCTGTCTTTACATTCCACAATGTATCTATTTCTACCGAACTTCCAGCCGGATTTAGAGTGTTTTCTTGACTTTCTTTACATTCCACAATGTATCTATTTCTACGGAATTTCATTGAAAGTTTGTATCATTAGCGGAGGTTCTTTACATTCCACAATGTATCTATTTCTACGTGTCTGTGGCACTTTTTATTTTACGGGTGGTTTTACTTTACATTCCACAATGTATCTATTTCTACGTGCTTCGCAGCAGGAGCAAATCCGGTACTTATCCACCTTTACATTCCACAATGTATCTATTTCTACGAGGGATTGTCTGTCAAGGATGGTATTCCGCTTATCAACTTTACATTCCACAATGTATCTATTTCTACAGCGATAATCTCAACGCCTTCCGGCTGGTGAACATCTTTACATTCCACAATGTATCTATTTCTACTCACATAAAATCATGGTCTGTTCTGCACAGGTTGTCTTTACATTCCACAATGTATCTATTTCTACTGTAATCCTCAATCACAACGTCAATACCGTACTCAACTTTACATTCCACAATGTATCTATTTCTACCTGCGCTGTCTGGCTTGCCTGGAAAGAAAGCTTCCTTTACATTCCACAATGTATCTATTTCTACGAGCAGCGGTAAGCGGATTAGCGGAGGAAGGAGGACCTTTACATTCCACAATGTATCTATTTCTACAATTAACTATTCCATCAAAAATAGTATTTGTATTACTTTACATTCCACAATGTATCTATTTCTACGCTTGACTTCTTCCAACCTTGACAATGCCTATAAGCCTTTACATTCCACAATGTATCTATTTCTACTTACCAGAGAAGCAGCCGAAGCCGCATTGAAAGAATCTTTACATTCCACAATGTATCTATTTCTACGCTGACGGATAAGGGATTCTATCCTAAGTGGTATTATCCTTTACATTCCACAATGTATCTATTTCTACGGTTGGGACAGCAGTTTTTTGATGATGCGGAGCATCCTTTACATTCCACAATGTATCTATTTCTACGAGATAACAGAATATGAGTATGAAAGGGATAATGACTTTACATTCCACAATGTATCTATTTCTACGGAGAGCCAGTTTGTCATGTATATGCTTATTGTCCCTTTACATTCCACAATGTATCTATTTCTACTTCTTGCGCATCTGCTACTTTTGCAATAATGCTTCTTTACATTCCACAATGTATCTATTTCTACGAGGATGCAATGAAAAGAAAAAACTTCCATTGGACTTTACATTCCACAATGTATCTATTTCTACAAAAGCAAGGGCAAATGGCTGTACTACGAGGAATCCTACTTTACATTCCACAATGTATCTATTTCTACCGGGAAGGATTTGTTTCCTTATAAAAGGAGAGTATCTTTACATTCCACAATGTATCTATTTCTACGTTTTCATCATCAAACGAAAGAAACTGTGCAAATGCCTTTACATTCCACAATGTATCTATTTCTACAAGAGCCGCCTGCTGATTGCACCGGGACAATTCAGCCCTTTACATTCCACAATGTATCTATTTCTACGGAGCGCAGTTCAGCCTAAGGAATAATTTTAAAGGTCTTTACATTCCACAATGTATCTATTTCTACCAGAAACGGAAACTCCGCAATTTTGACATTTTATCATCTTTACATTCCACAATGTATCTATTTCTACCCATCCGATAGAATCTTCAAATATCTGGTCAATAATCTTTACATTCCACAATGTATCTATTTCTACCCGTCCAATCTTCTCACTCTCAAATACAGTGATTACATCCCCTGTTTTGTCGACTTCCTTCCTTATATCAATTCTATCACAAATTTATACTTGTGATAACATCCATTTTACATATCACACCTTATAGCCCTCGCTGAAACTCAGCCTTTCTCAAATATTGTCAACCTCACCTGCTTTTAGCATTATCGAAGGTCGACAATACATTTCTCGCTATAGCCAGGACCATCTACCGTCTACTTGCTTAACATTATTGGATAAAATCACGCCGGAATCCGGTCTGCAAAAGTATTATGATCCGTATGTCTACCGGGAATCCCTATAAAAAATTAATCCCCTCTTCTACCTTCCCTAATACCAGTCCCAATCCTGATTCACCGTCAAAATCATAGCATAATGCAGTTCGATGAATATCAAACAGGCCTATCGTACCTTTATCAATTCCATCAGGAATGCCATATGTTATGCTCAGGCTCAATGTCATATCTGCCAGCCTGGATTTCAGAAGTTTCCTGATACCGGTATCAATATGCGGTGTTTCCAATAAACCGGCAATACTCTGGATCACTTCACGGTTTTGATCATAGATCGTATCCGGCATGACCGTAATGCTTTGTATTGCCCTGAATTCTTCCTGAACCTCTCTGGCATCATATTCTGCAGGAAGAAGTGCCTTAAAGTGATCTATATACTTTTCGATCTGCCGGAAATACTGCGTTCCTTTAATATACTCCAAATCATATACCTGATTGATATACCCCACCTTATCGGCTTCCGACAGTAGCTTATCATCAAACATTTTCAGTAATGCCACCGAACGATCATATATATCTTTATCATATACCGAACCTCTCCCGGAGTCATTATGATAAATATACACATTGGGGTCAGAGACATTCTTCTTTCCTGCTCTGTTGCATCTTCCCATTCTTTGAAGCAGACTGTCTGCGGTGCACATCTCCGTATACAGAATATCGAAATCAATATCCAAACTCGCCTCAACAATCTGCGTAGTCACCCAGATACCTGATTCTGATTCCGCTGCGGAAAAATCCAGAATCCTTTTTTCTAAAATATTTCGATGTTCTCTGATAAAATGGGAGTGCAGCAGTCCAGCTTCCAGGCCTCTGTCTTTCAGTTCCCGATAAACATTCTGCGCCTTTAATACTGTATTGCAGATGACAAGTACCTTCTTGTTCTGCGCCGTCTCTGCCATTTCTTCAAAATCAAAGTCTCCTTCCACCAATTTGATCCGATGTCTGTTCACCACTGCGGTATCTGAAAAATCATGCCGGACATAATCCCGGCCCTCCACCAGTCTGCTTTTTCTCATAAAAAACTGCAATACCGGTGGAAACGTAGCTGTAATGATCGCAAATCGGCCTCCCATACGTTTCAATTCCGATAAGCCAAAGATCAACGACGCAACGACTCTCGGCGAATAGGACTGTATTTCATCAATCACTACTTTGGAGTATTTTAAGGTCGCTGCAAAGATTTCTGTACCCAGCGCCTTATACACAAATTTAAATAGCTGATCCACCGTGCATACGGTAAGCGGACAGGAAAACAATTTCGCCTGCTCATAATTTCTATAAGCATTTGCCAGCTCACCATCCGCTCTGAGGTAACTGTTCATACTGTCAGAGTGCAGCAGCGCCACGTCCTCATATTGATATTTTTCTCTGATCCTCTGATAAATGGCATTGGATGAGACCTTAAGAGGCAGTGTATAGAATCCCTTTTCGCCGTTAAACCACAGCAGCGCCGCTTCTGTCTTTCCGGAACCGGTCGGCGCAACCATGACCACATTCCGCTCTCTGTTTTCGATCATAAATTGCTGCGCCGGCCTGAAACTTCTTCCCCATACTTTTACGATATTTTGACATAATCTCTTTTCCAATATATCAGGTGCGATCTCGGCATTCTCATACCCGGCGCTGACCGTCCAGTCAAATTTATTCAACATCCCTTTCACAAGCATGTATTCACACCACAATTTTTCATCAATGGCCACCGTGCCTTTTTCATGCCGATCGGAAAAGAGCAAATCATTCCTGTTGCTGAAAAATACCCGCGCCTCAGCATCCCCCAGGAACTCTCTCACATGATTCAGATAATATTTTTCGCAATATTCCTTAAGCGCGTCCGCATCACAGCAATCCGGACGTGTGTGATGATAATAGACCGCCGTGAGCAAAACGTCGAAATCATCCCTGTCGCATTGGGGATTATCCCGCAAATAATTCTTTTCTGATAAAAGCAGTGCGCTCAGAAAACCGTGTGGAACCTGCTCTTTTTTGACTTTTTCCAAAAGCGGATTTACCTTTGTCTGGAACACATAGTTTGCCTTGCCGACATCATGGAGTCTGCAGGCATCCATGATCAGCTTTTTTTCTTTTTCGCTAAAGTACTTTCCATACAGGCGAAAGAAGTTATCCGCACAGGCTGTCGTTTCTTCCAAATGCTGCCGCAGAGTCTTATGTTCCGTCACGGCCTGCTTCGTCAACAGTTTTTCCCTGTATTTGTGCAGCAGCTTATAACTGTCCTGATCCGACTGGCTTTCAAATACGACAAGCGCCTCATCCAGTCGTTCCAGCAGGCATTGTCTGCTTTCTTCCTGCAAAACAGGTATTGGCGATTTTGCATAATATTCCACACTGCACCTCCTGTACATTCCGGCCTGTAAAAACTTCTCTCCGCTGACAGATGTCGCGCTCCTCACATCCTTCTACGCCAGCGCCACAAGGTCTCCGTATTCATCAACCAATGCATTTTTGACAAATTCTCCGTAAGGGAAATAGTAAGCTCTCACTTTTCCGCCCTCTGCCTTCCAGCGACGCAGACCCTGTTTGGTGATCTCATACTCTTTCGTAAGCGTATAGAGTGTGACGCTTCTTCTTCCTATCCCGAATGACGCATCCACCGGAATATAAATATCATAATTTGCTGTCGCTTCCTCTTCCTCACGAAGCTCAACGATCTCCACCTTTCTGATATCCAATATATCCTCGTGCCGTCCGAGAGCCAGATAGACCGGCGGATTGTTCAAAGACCTGTATACTTTGTCAAAATCATCCGCCGACGGAACGATATGCAGGATCATCTCATTGTTGCAGAGCAGTTCCACATGGGCGATTCCCTTAAAAGCACCGTAGGTCTTATCTTTGTCCTGTATACACAGCTGGTGTCTTCCGCTTTCATATTTCGTATCAAATGAAAAGGAATATCGCGTATACAATTCAGATATCGAGCCGGCATTTTTCCCCTGAATACTTATCTTCATCGGATGAAACTCCGTGTAGCCGCATGCCGTATGTATCATCCCCAACACGGTAGAATAGGGCGGCAGCGGAAAGGATTCTTTAATGATAAAGCTGCTGGGCTTCCTGTAATTGACCAGATTTTGAAAACACTCGACTCTAATCGCTCTCTCCATAATATTCATCCACTTCTTTCTTCAACTGCTTGAATGCCTCTGCAACAGTCCCTGCTCCCAGTTCCTTTTTCACTTCAGAATCATTCTCAAAAATTCCGCTGGTAGCCCCTGCAATGGTATGATCCTTGATATCATCACTGCCCGTGAGGATCTCTGTCAGCGTATTAACCTGAATTCTGCCCTTATGCAGAACGATTCGATTCTCAAAGAAAGGATTCTTTCTCCCATAACGTCCACCGATCACAAATACCGGCGCAAGATTCTCCCTGCGTCCTTTGATGTCACGATACAAAAATTGAATCGTATCCAAAAGAGCCTTCACACGCTCAGCCCTGTCTGCCTTTGATACAGAAATCTCGCCGTCAATTCCGATTCTGTCAAGATCGACCGTAATCGTGTAAGTATAGAAGGATCGATGGATCTCACTCTGCGCAATCCCGTTTTCCAGATCCTGTCTTCGCGCCAGCCCCATGTTGGTGAGAAATTCCAGATCGCTCTGATAAGGCTCCAAAGCGATCGCATTGCTGAGTCTTACCACCGCGCTTCTTGTCAAGGCGCCGCCTTTCTCATTCTTTCCTTCTTCTCTGGAGCTGGTCTTCATATAGCCAAACAGATCGATCTCCGGATATTCCAGTATCGTCGCTGACGGAGCAAACTGCACCACGCCGCTCTTCCCGTCTACCGGCGTATCATCCCAACCAAGCTGCTGAATGATATTGTAGCGCATCGCCTGTCTTGATATATAGGTATACTGCTCGTAGTTGCCTCTGGACATTTTCTTGAGCGTGGAAATATTGCCGACTCCTTCGCCATAATTTGCACTCTCCGCAAGAAATATCATCGTCACTGTCAATCCCTGTCTATCCATTTACTTTTTCCTCCTTTTTCTCGTAATGACTTCCCTGTAATCCCAGCAGAAAAGCATAGCCGTACTCCGTAAAAGTATCTCTGTCTTTCAGAAACTCAATGAAGGCATCCGGCACCTGTAGTCTTGTAGAGCAGTAAACACGCATGATCACTTCCATAAAATGCTCCACATTACCGACTGACAGAGCATTCAGTAATTGATAGATCGTTCCTCTGATACAGGCGTCGTCACTTGTTCCATTTGCTCCCAACAGTGCATTCCGCAGTTCGTAGCCTCTCTCCCTTACCGCATAACGATTCATCACTTCACCTCCTGTATTCATTGTCTTATCTTTTTTCCGCGCCAGGCTGCTCCTGAGCTGAACATCATATACAAACGATGCTTTGAACAGAAATCCTTCTCCTTCCAACGCCATCTTAAGCAGTTTACCGATCACTTCATACTGATTATGATACCGCAGCAGATTCAGGATCACCGTTTCGTGGACATTCCAATATTCCCTTCCTGTTTTTACGTAAGGATATCTGCCAAGCTGTTCTAAATCGTTGCGAATACTTTTATCATTCAGAAGTTTCAGAATATCTTTGGAGATAACGTCGAAGGTATACCTGTCACTCTCCCCCATGCCTCTGGCGATCACCTGAATATTTCCCAGTTCTCTGTCCTTTTCCTGCAGCAGCAGGTTGATCGTTCCTGCGATCCATGAAGAATATCGATCCTTTTCCTTCCGCTTCAGATCGACCGCCATTTTACCATCTGGTGAATTAGCCTGTAACAGCAGGTCGATATTCTGATTCATATTGACAAACACAAACGTTCTGCCTGCCAGTGTAAACCCCAGCGGCGCCAGTGAATAGACAAACGCACACGCCGGACACAGATAAGCGTCTACCTTACAGTTCCAGAACGCCGACCGCTTCCTGGTCAGATCGTCCGCCTGATCTTTCATAAATGCGATGGATACCTTCTCTTTTGCATCTATTTTCCCGTCACAGTCAATGCACATATCCTTCGCCTTCTTATGATCCGCGGTGGCATATTTTCTGAACGATTCCGAAAAGTCTACATCAAAAACCGACTTCATATTTTTAGAAGCATTCGCTCTCAGCAGAAAACTCTTACCGTCCCAGAAACGATTGATATAATTGTAAATGATACTTTTCATGGAAAAAGTCTCTTTGCACAGTGGCTGCTGCAAAAATATCGTAAGCTGCCGCAGCCGCGCGCACAGTTCTTCCTTCTCCATGTTTTCCTTCAATTTATGGCTTTTCAGAAGTTCATATACATCCGGATTCTCTATCTGATCCTTCATATTGGCGAAACCGGATTGATAGCTGTTCGACAACATCTTCTCATTGATAAACTTCAGATCTTCTTTACAGGCTTTCTTATCCCATTCAGGTTGTCCGGCTTTTTCGAGAATGTCACCGATCTTATCCAGAATCACCTGATAATTGGTCAGCTCTCCGTACCGTTTCACAAATGCCTTAAAATACATATCTGTCCAGTCGGCGTTTACCACAAACTGTCGTTCAAGCCATAGTCCCTGTTTATCCTCGGTAATTCCATAGTCGATCTCTTCCTCGGCATCTGATGCATCCAGTAAATATTTCAGACCTACAAGGCCGGCATTTTTCAAAAAATCACCGATCAACAGCTTTATTTCTTCCACCCTTCTGCCTCCTTTCTGTATTTTTTAGTTTATTATATACCGTCTTTTTATCATCATTTTGTCAATAAATATTTCTCGCATGAACCGAGGTGATTATCCAACCACCTCAAATTTGCCGTGCCCCTCTGACCGTCTGGCTCCCAGGCCTGCCAAAAGCAGCACATTCAATAGCTGCACAGAGCCTGTCAGTTTAAAAACTCCCAGGGACGCATCAGTGTTTCTGCCAAACACAGGGACAACCACCTTCCTGCCTTTGATCGTTTGGATAGAGAAATTCTCTATTGACACAGGCAGGTTCATTTTGTCAATAAAAAAGGCTGTATTTTCTTTAAGCGCTTCCTGAAAACCATCCATTTCGCAGGTATAATACGTGTCATTATTATTCTCTGCGTCATGCCGCCTGACGATCAACGGACTCAGCATTCTGATCACGATCTCCTCTTCCCTGATCTCCTGCAGATTCTGCATTCTGATAGATGTGAGTTTCATGGAATTCCCGGCTATCGGATAATCCCTGTACCTCATCTGCTGGAAACCATTGAAAAAAGACAAAAGCTCCGCCTGGTCGAAGTCAGAGAACAGCAGAGAGAACTCCTCCCCTGCAAGTTCCATTCTGTCCTGATGGAATTTCGCTCCCGGAAGGTAGCAGGAATAAGTATATCCTTTGATGATCGACCTGCTTTTATCGTACAATTTCTCATAAAAATGCTGCGAATACGCCAGCGCGGACGACTTTAGAAAGCTTACGATCAGCCTGTCCATCTCACGCGGCAGCTGATTATTTGACAGTGTAAATGTCAGTTTGTATTGATACATGGAATCACCTCCCCTCTGAATGATATTACTATATCATACACATTCCGCAAAGTCAATCTAATAAAAATACTATTGGTTTGTATTTCACAATTATAACACTATAGGACAATATTACTATTGAAGTATACTTTTTTTCCAGTTATAATACACTTACATTTTGGAATGTGAAGATAGTTTTTTTATTATGCATTATTATAATAGCTCCATACTGGAACACATTACATCACATCTCTTCAAGATAGCACTCATCCTGACAGGATCTTCCTTCATTCTTGATCAAAAGCGCATATTCATCATAAACCTGCATATTATTTTCCCGCAGGATCTGTCCGATATTCTGCCTGCTGCTTGGAACTACCCGTTCTCTGATCCACCGGATACTCCATTCCGGGCCGATATGCCGAATACCCCGTCTTACGAAAAGTGACATCATAAAAGGCGCTTCCTGCTCGGTTACATCTTCCGGAATGTCAATGGTAAATTCTTTTTTATCTTCATCGTATATCAGAATTGATAAGATTTTATTTCCATAACGCGCTTCCTTCACTGCATATTTCTTCATATCTGCACCACCTCTTCCATATCATCTCCCAGATTTTCGTCAAATGGTTTTGCGTCAATATCTCATTCAGTCCATTTAAGATATATTCCTTATCCCTTTCCAAAAGATCTGCAATTTTCAGATCAAATCCTACTTTCTGTTCGTCCGGCCTGCGAAAATTATCCGAAGCACATATCCATGTTTCTATTCTCTTATTTCTAATACAGATTTCTGCATGAATCAGTCGATACTGTAAATGAGGAATCTTCAAAAGATCCATGACTCTGCTTACAACAAGTTCATTAATACACTCATGGCCAAAAACACCTCGATAACTATCGTAATTCAATAACTTATAATAAACTCTTCCGCGCTCAGTCTCTTCATAAGCCTTTAGAAAGCATCCCGGCGTTCCCGGCGACAGTTTCTGTTCGGTCCAGTCCAAAAATGTCATATCCTTCAATTCTTTTACCAAATCCATCTTATTATGTCCCCTTTTCCAACATGCTCCCGACTTCTCCTTCTTTCGTACTCTTAATCAGTACCCTTTTCCCTTCAAAGGCAAACCCATAATGCCGGATCTTCTCCTTCACAATCCCTCTGTCGATCAAGACCGCGTCGTAATTTTTCTCCCCGATCTGCTGCAGCGCGCTTAGCACTGTGTCCTCCAGTGTAGCTTCCGCCGAAGGGTTTTTCACTTTAAACTCAAACAGGTAGGCATCCCCTTTGCCGTCTCTGGGTTCCATCATCACGTCATATCTCCCGAATCCGCTTTCCCGATTGGATGTGATCCTGTAATTCAGCCCGGCATCCGCGATCAGGCCCAACACAAACCCATGGTAAAACCGCTCTGGCTCTGTCTGCCCGGAAGGATGTCTGCCCGTATCAAAAGTACTGAATACAGCCTCTGTCATTTTGTTCATATACAGATTCATATACTCCAGATCATTTGCCAAAAGCGCCTTCACAAAATCATTATAACGTGCTGAGGACTTCTGAAACCAGTTCCGGACCATTCGGCCGAATTCCTTTCTGACTTCAAGGTTTGTCAGAGAGAGTGTATACTTCGTTTCTTCTTCATCTCCGGCATGTGCAACACTCTCGACCTTCAAATAACCGGACGCAAGCAGCAGACTCCAGATGGCAGCGCCGTTCTCTTCCGGTTGATTAAACACAACCTCTTCATCAATGGCCGTGTCAATACTTTTTCCCGCCAGAAGATCCTCCATTGCTATTTTTACATCTGGTTCAGCCTCCCGGATAAATCTGCTCACCAGGCTGTTTGAACTGGTATTAGCCCAGTAAGTATCAAATCGCCCGCTGTCCAGGTACTTCGTAATAGACCAGGGATTGTAGATATCTTTGCTGCTTCCGAAACGAAATCCGTCATACCAGTGCCTCACTCTGTCCAGCGTGTTCTCCAAACCGAATTGTTCCAGTGCTGTCTTCACTTCCCTTTCTGTAAATCCAAACATGGTGCTGTATTTTTCCGTTGTGGTTGTGATCACCTCAAGATTGTTCAGGTCTGAAAAAATCGACTCCTTTCCCACTCTCGTGATCCCGGTCATCACCGCGCGGTCAAGAAACGGATTCGTCTTAAAAGAGGCATTGAACAGGCTGCGCACAAGAGAGGTCAATTCTTCCCAATATCCTGCCGCATACGCTTCCTGCAGCGGCGTATCATATTCATCCAGAAAGATCAAAACCTTCTTGTCATAGCAACGCGCCAAATACATGGACAGGGTGTTGAGCGCTCCGGCTACAAACTGTTCGTCTATCTCTTTCTCCGGAGACGGATTGCTGTCAAAGTTCCGCAACGCATCATAATTTTTCTCTTCCTCTGCATTCAGAACGCCTCTCTCTTTTAAATACCTGTGTGCATCATATGCATTAGCAAGCGCTTTCACAATACCGTTCCTGGCGCCGCGGAAATTATTCGCTTTCACGCCCGCCAGGCTGAGAAAGATTACCGGGTAAGATCCCTGCAGTGCACGGTATTTCTCATCCTCCCATATGGAAAGCCCTTCAAAAAGACTGCCGCCGCCGGCATATTTCACAGAGAAAAAGCTCTCCAGCATGCTCATATTCAGAGTCTTCCCGAACCTGCGCGGACGCGTAATGAGAGTCACCTCGTCATTTTCCTCCCACCACTCTTTGATAAAATCTGTCTTATCAATATAGAAGGATCCGGCCCTGCGGATCTTCTCAAAATTCTGACTGCCGATAGCAATGTTTTTCACCATTTTGTCAAGCTCTCCCTGTTATCTTCTATCTTCCATACTTAACTTCTATCACTGGTCTTCTGTCACCAGTCTTATATCACATGTTTTCTACATTCTATTTTCTAATCTTAACATACGCATTTTGAAAACACAAATATACAAACACGCCGTCATAAAAGGACCCTGCGTCACAACCTCGACGCAGGATCCTTTTTTGATGATTTTTACAGCGGAACTTTTCCTGAACTTCCTCATTATCTGGTATCCAAAAATCTCTTACCTTAGGAGCCGTGCACCGTAACACACTCCTCCCCCTGGCCAAGACAGAATTCTCCGCTTCCACTCTCTCCTGTCAGGGTATAAGTTCCCTTAAACCCGGTAAGGGCCGCAATCCCGTTCTCATCTGTGCGGATCTTCTCCGACGTATGCCATTCCTTATGGATCAGCTCCTTCAACATATGATAGGACGGTTTCTCGCTGTTATCTGTCCGCAGCACGCCGCTTGGCGCGCCCAGCCATGCACCGTCCGTAAAGTCCCAGCCGGTGATCGCTTCCACCGAAGGATGGGCAAAAAGAAACCGATACATGTCTTCCATTTCTTCCGCCTGCCGTTTCTCGCCCTCCGGTGTGGTGGGCCACTCGGGAATCTGGTAATCGTTCAGATCCACAATGTGAGACGGCATAATATGACCGGACACCAGCGTATTCTCCGTAAAGTGCAACGGCAGGCCAAACCCGGCAAACCGCTCCACGATCTCTTCCAGCTTCTCCCTGCCCATGTAGCCCTGGTGCTGATGGGTCTGGAGCCCGATCGCATCAATCGCCACGCCGGCCTCCAGACATTCGGCGATCAGCTGCGCATACCTGTCGCTTAAGTTGAAATCATTGATCAGAAGCACCGCCTGCGGATTGGCCGCTTTCGCCGCGGCAAACACCTCTTTGACGAGATTGAGGCGTCCGTATTCCTTACAGATTCTGGTGACCGCATTGTCGTATTTGTCGAACTCCGGCATGATGACCACCTCATTGATCACATCCCACATGTCGATCACACCGGCAAAAGCCCTGACATCCCTGTCAATCCTCGCAAGCTGCTTATCCAGGATCGTCTTGTTATCATATTGCAGCAGCCAGTCCGCACACACGGTATGCCAGCACAAAGGATGGCCTTTTACGGTTTTCCCCTGCGCTTTCAGAAAGGCGGACGCATTCATGCGGCTTTCAAACGCCGGTTCATTTTCCCTTTCCTCATATCTGCCCCAGTAAAAGGACATAGTCCCGTAATTATACAGCTCCAGCCATTTGCCCATGCGCTCCTCATAGAACGCATCTTTCTTTTTCTCATTCGTCAGCGGAATCGCGTCAAAGGCCCCGCATCCAAACAGGAACTCATGATTCTTAAGTTCCGCCTGAAATTCTGTGTTCTTTACTGCATTTCCCTTTTCATCTACCACACGGATCCGTGCGGTTGCTTTTCTGCCTGCGTATTGATCCATGTCAATCCCCCTTCCATTATGCAAACAGGAGGCAGACCGTGCTGCCTCCTGTTCCTCTAGATCAGTCGTAACATCAAGCCCCGGCTTTCCCGTTACGCCTGTATATCCATCCTTCTGCGTTTATTTAACCGCTTTTCTTGCCTCGATGACCGGCTGATATTTCTCTGTATCAAACGCTACCAGATCGTCCCAGCCAAATCCTTCCAGCTGTGAGCACATATCATCCCAGGTTGCCTCAAAAGCTGCCTCGTCTGCCGCAAAGATCGCTTTCCAGGAAGAATCGCATACGATCGTCTTACACTGGCTGCGGATCAGGCCGATGTCTGTGGTGTCAATCGCCAGAGACATATTGATGCTGGGTACCGGCTCCATCATGCCGTTGCTCTTCAAATATTCAACTTCGTTCTCTGCACCGAACTTTTCTTTCCACTCTTTGTTCGTCTTCGTGTTGTTCTTCTCAAGATAGGATGCCCACAGATCCGGCACATAACTCTCACCTGTAACAGGGTTCGTGTCGTAGCTCTGTACGATCCACTGGTTCACCTGGTTGTTACCGTCTGTCCAGTTACCGCCGCCCAGTTCCTCAGGGATCATGATCTCTGTCGTAAATCTGTTATAACCGTCTTCTGTCAGTGTATAGGTACCATCGTCGTTTACTGTGTAGATAATGCCCTCGTCACCGGCATGCTGAATCGTACATCCTTCCGGAGATGCCAGCCAGTCAAGGAACTCCATGATACGTGCTTTTGTCTCATCATCCACCTGAGAACCGATACCGAATACACGGCCGCTGCCGTAATAGTAATCGGATGTCTGGAATACTGTCATATCAGCGATCGGCATACCCATATAATTGGCGCCCTTTTCACCGATCTCAGGAGAGTTGGTAAAGCCCTGCATCCAGTTGTTCCATACCAGATAAGTCCTCTTCTGCTTCATCTTATCGTTTGCAGAAGTCCAGTCCTGTGTCGCTGAATCCGGATCCAGAATACCCATCTGGTTCGCATCAAAGAAGAAATGCAGCATCTTATAGTATGCACCGTTCTTGTCGGTCAGCGGTGTGATAGAATGATCGGAACCGATCAGCACGGAGCCGTTCACTTCCTGTCCATACCATTTGGTCAGCTGATTGACATTCTCAATAGAAGTGCTGTCCCAGTCTTTCCAAAGGGTCATGCCGTACGCCTTATCGCCCGCCTCATTGGTGGGATGTGCTTCCTGCATATCTGCCAGCGTCTTGAGCAGGTCATCCAAAGTATTGAAGTCCGGTTTGCCAAGCTCGGTATAGAAATCCCACGGAATTCTGGGCATCGAAGAAACCGTCTCCGCCATATAGGCTGTCGGTCCATTGGTGTTCATCTCGGTCGGGATCGCCCAGATGCCGTCTCCGATACTGGCATTAAACTTCTCAATCTGCTCCCAGTATCTCATCAGGTTCGGATAGCTCTTGATCTCTGCACTCATGTCTGCAACAAGTCCTACATCAATACACTCCAGCATATCCGCATTGTCCAGCAGGATGATATCTCCCAGATTACCCGCTGCCGTTCTTGTCTGATAGAGCGCTTCGCCGTCGCCGGATACCTGAGGCGCGATAATGTTAAGAACGATGTTGAACTTGTCTTTCAGAATCTTGCCATACCATCCGCTCTGCAGTCCCTGATAATTGGCCGCTACGTCATACACCTCAAGTGTAAGTTCCTCGTCGTGGGAAACCGCCGGCGCTTCTGTCGCCTCTGCAGAAGCTTCTTCTCCTTCTGCCGCCTCACCGCCATCGTCTGCCGGTGCTTCCTCCTGCTCCGGCGCAGCTCCGTCTGACGGTTCCGCCGTGTCTGCCGGCTCACTGTTCCCACAACCGCTCAGAATCATGGATGCCGTCAATACTACTGTCAATAATGTTGATACAATACGCTTTTTCATGAATGACCTCCTTCATTGATTTTGATCTTGAATCTCTATGTATAAGCGGAATTCAGTTTCCGCCTAACATCTTAATTTTACGTTGCCGTCATGCAGACGCTTATCCTTTGACCGCTCCGACCATGATACCTTTTACAAAGTATTTCTGGAAGAAAGGATAGACGCACATGATCGGCAGTACCACGATGATCGTGATCGTCATCCGGATACTGGTCGCCGTCTGGGTCGTCGCCGCAGCAGCCGCCAAAGAGCTTGAACTGCTCGTATTGGCCAGCGCCGACAGTGAACTTGCCTGGTTCAGGTACTGATACAGCACGAACTGCAGCGGATACAGCTTCGTATCTGTGACGAGCAGCAGCGTATCCTGAAACGCATTCCACTGGTTGACTGCCGCAAAAATGGCAACCGTAGCCATGATCGGCTTGATGACCGGTATCATCACCTTGAAAAAGATCGTCAGGATACCCGCGCCGTCGATCTCAGCGGCTTCCTGCAGTTCCTTCGGGACAGATTCCACGAAGGTCTTCGTCAAAACGATATGGAACGGCGATACGATCATCGGCAGGATATATCCCCAGAAGTTGTTCGTCAGGTGCATATTCTTCATGACCAGAAACCATGGAATGATCCCGGCATTAAAGTACATCGTGGCGATCACCAGCCTGTACCACAGCTTTCTGTGCCACATCTTCTCCTGGGAAAACATGAATCCCAGAAATGCCGAAGCGCTCACGGTTCCGAATGTTCCCAGAAGCGTTCTCATCAACGAGATCTTCGCCGCCTGAAACAGGCCGTCGATTCCAAGCGCGCTGCTGTAGTTCTTCAGATGAACCCCTTTGGGCCAGAACAGGATCACACCTCTGGAACTCAAATCATTGGCGCTGATCGTATTGATAAACATATAATAAAACGGATACAGACAAAGAATCGCGCAGATACTAAAAACTATGTAGCATACAACACTGATCATCTGATCTCCAAAACTCTCATGTCTTCTTTTCTTGATAGCAATCTGCTTACTCACGGAATCCTCCTTCTTTTACCTTGAAATCATCTCTTTCCATCCTCCCTGATCACAGGAAACTCTCGCCACGCGTCATCTTGGAGACTGTATTGGCGCAGATCAGAAGAATCACACTGACAACACTCTTAAGCATACTCAGGGCAACCGACACGGAATAACTGCCGCTTCCCATTGCCAGATTATAGACATACAGATCCAGCACCTGTATGTAATCTTTGTTAAACGCGTTCTGAAACACATAGTACTGTTCCATACCGTTGGAAAGAAAATTACCGATGTTCATCATCAACAGTACGAAGAATGTCGGAAGCAGGCTCGGTATGGTGATATAACGGATCATCTGCATCCTCGTCGCTCCATCGACTTTCGCCGCCTGGAACAGCTCGTCATCTATACTGGAAATCGCCGCGATATACATGATCGCCGCCCATCCAAGGTTCTTCCATGTAAGCCACAGCCACTGCGTCAGCCATACGTGTTCGGAAGACTGCAGAAGCAGGATCGGTTCTTTGATCAGACCGAGATTCAGCAACAGGGTGTTGAACATACCGGTGCTGTTAAACAAACTGAACGCCAGGGAATACACCAATACCCAGCTGATAAAGTTCGGCAGCGTCGTGACTGTCTGCACAAACTTCCGGAACGGTATGCACCGGATCTCATTCAGAAATACGGCAAACAGCATGGGCAGCCAGGAGGTTCCCAGCGTGATACCGCTCATGACAAAGGTATTCTTCAACACCTGCAGCAGCTGAGAGACCTTCACCGGATTCTCAACCAGCGATTTAAACCATTTCAGTCCTACAAATTCTGCTTCCGAGAAAGGCCGCGGCGGTCTGTAGTCATAGAATGCATACAGCCACCCATACAGCGGATAGTAGGCAAACAACAGTACCAGCACCAAAAAAGGCAATACATAAAGAAACAGTTTAAAAGAATACCATTTCTTCCTATCAATCTTACCGATCATTATCATCCATCCTCTCTTTTTGTTTAACGTTTTACCACCTATATACAAACAATACAGCTGTTTTTACTTTTTGTCAATGATGATTTATGCAATTATTACTAATTTTTTTGCTTTTTTTTTTTTTTTAGTATAAATTGCCCTATATTTATTTTTCGTATTTGTTATATAATCGCATTATAGATATGAATATCGTTAAACCACTTATCGAATATTATCAGAATGAAAATTCCTCCATTTATCCAAAAAAACAGCGCCCCAGGGACGCTGTTTTCCGATATTTTCCTTCTGTTTATTTTTTGATCACGATCTGTGTTCTGACTTTTTGCAGCAGCGGATTCAGATCCTCCGCCGCCGACATGCCGAATTCCGGCATACCGTTGTGCCGGAAGTGAACCCGGCGGATGCCGTCGCATCTTATTGTCCGGTCCAGAGCGGTTTCCGCATGATAGGCGATCATCAATTCTCCCTCTTCATTGACATAAAAGGAATTATGCCCCGGGCCGTACTCCCCTTCTACCGAGTAGAACGAAAGCACCGGCGCGCATCTTTTCTCCCAGGAGGCCGTCTGCAGCAGGTCGTCCTTCGCCCGGGCCGTCAGAAGCCCCAGAACATAGGTATAGCTGTTAGCCGAGCCGCCCGAATAGGTGAGGTAGACTTTCCCGTCCCTGACGAACGCGTATGGCCCTTCGTTGTTGATCGTTCCCGCCACGTTCTCCCATCCCAACAGCGGTCTGGAGAGCAGGACCGGTTCGCTGGTCAGCTTCCACGGCTCCCTGTCATCAATCGTGGCGATATAAAGCATGGAGCCGGTGTCCAGTGCGGTCCCGATATGTTTCCGGTAAGACCATACGACATACGAACATCTGTCTGTCTTCAGATAAGTCATATCCAGCGTGATGCCCTCCTCTGTCAGAAAACTGCCGTCGGCCTTTGTCACTCTGACCGGATCCTCCCAGCTGGCAGCCTCTGTGATCGGCGCACCTTTTTTCAGTCGCATCATATGGCACTGAGGCCCCCAGACATGTCCGCTTACCGCGAACAGAAGGTAGAGTTCGTCGCCGATCACATGAAATTCCGGCGCCCAGAAAGTCTGTATCAATTCCCGCGCTTCATCTTTTGCCAGAATCAGATGTTCCGTAACGCCTTCCAGAAACAGTTCCCTGACACTGTCCGCCTCCCGCACGTACAGTCCGATATCGTCCGTATTGTCATTGGTAGAGATATAGTACCATTTCCCTTCCCAGGGAAAGATCACCGGGTCCCCGTATCCCACGGCCAACGGAAAAGGGAAACTCTCATCCACGACGCTGCCTTCTATCATATGGCTTCCCTCTGCCGTAAAGTCGATATCCGCCTTATCCCATACCACCTTCTTTGACACGTCGGAACCGTCCGAATACCATGCCGCCGCCCTGATCAGATCCACTTCCTCTTCGGAGTTCACTTCCACCTGATCAGGCACCGTGATCCTGACGTTGTGCACAGGCGTCCAGTACTCTATCGCCTGTTCCAGGATCTTCGCGCCGGCCGTTATACAGTCCGACGCCTGTTCCCAGCCGCTTTGCGACACCCCGACAAGTCCCTCATATGTAAAAGTGATAAAATCCTTCGTCTTCCACAACAGCACCTTGTCCCTGCTGTCATGGTCCTCATCGCCGTTCTCAAGCACGCTTCGCGCCGCAATGCCATAACTGCCGTCGTCCATCGCAAAGATCCTCGGCTCCCTGACCGCTTTCGTAAGAAGCGTATCATCCTCCCGAATCTGCGCCTCGGCAAAAAGGATGCCATAATTCTTATTCCAGGGCCGGAACTCCCCGCCCTCCGCCCGGCAGGCCATATGGACACTGTAGGCCAGCCCGGCCGGATAAGCCGCTTCATCCGGCTCTCTCGTATATACTTTCAACTCCATCTTTCCAGGCTCTCCTTCCGCTCATCCGATCCTAAACATCATCACACTGCATGGCGGGATCACAAAGGACACCCCTCTGTCTCCCACTTCAAATTCCGTGAACGCCTCTTCCACCACCGTCTCCGGCTCATCAAACGTATTATGGGCATTCATGGCGCCGCGCACGATAGAGCCGCTGACCGCAGCGGGCTTCTTCTGTACAAAAAGCAGTTCCATGTTCTGCGCCTCATGCAGGGAATGGTTGCAAAGCGTCACCGTCACGATCCCGTCTCGATCCACAGATATCGATTCCTGCACGACAGCCTCACCCTGTCCTTCCTGCACAAGATAGCTTTCAAGCAGTTCCGCTCCCTGGTGATGCCTGTACATGTGGAATACATGATAGGTAGGCGTCAGCAGCATCCTGCTGCCTTCCGTCAGCACAACAGACTGCAGTACATTTACGATCTGCGCAATGCACGCCATCTTCACGCGGTCGCAGTGCTTATTGAAAATATTCAGCGTCAGCCCTGCCACGACGGCATCCCGCATCGTGTTCTGCTGGTAGAGAAATCCCGGGTTCGTGCCGACTTCCACATCATGCCAGCAACCCCACTCGTCGATGATCATGCCGATCTTCTTATCCGGATCATACTGATCCATGATCGCTCCGTGCCTTCTGATCAGCTCTTCCATGCCCAGGGCGCGCTTTAACGTAGCATTCCATTCTTCCTCGCCAAAATCCGTGGCGCTTCCTTTGTGCGCTCCCTTTTCCGCACCTACATAATAATGCACGGAAAGTCCGTCCATAAAGCCATGCGCGCTCTCCGGCGCCGGTTTGCGGAAGCATTCGTGCAGCACGGTATCCGTCCACTCATAATCCGCAGCGTCCGCACCGCCGCAGATCTTGAAGACAGGCCGGTCTTTATGATAATTCCTCACATAAGTCTGGTATCTGCGATACAGATGCGCATAATGGTCCGGCGTCATATTGCCGCCGCATCCCCAGTTCTCATTGCCGACTCCGAAGTAATCCAGCTTCCACGCCTGTTCATGACCGTTCTGCTTTCGAAGATCCGCCATCGGAGACACGCCGTCGAAGGTCATATATTCCACCCACTCGCTCATCTCCTGCACCGTGCCGCTCCCGACATTCCCGCACACGTAAGTCTTACAACCCAGCTGGCTGCAGAGTTCGAAATACTCATGCGTACCAAAGCTGTTGTCCTCCGTCGTACCGCCCCAGTGGGTATTGACCATCTTCTTCCTCTGATCCTTCGGCCCGATCCCGTCCTTCCAGTGATATTCGTCCGCGAAGCATCCCCCCGGCCAGCGCAGCACCGGAATATCGATCTTCTTCAACGCTTCGACCACATCACTTCTCATGCCCTTCACGTTCGGAATGTCCGACTCTTCCCCCACATACAGTCCTTCATAAATGCACCTCCCCAGGTGCTCGCTGAAATGTCCGTAAATCTCCGGCGCTATTACCCCCATTCTCTGGTTTTCATTGATATAAAGTTTCATGTCATCACCCCTTCTCATTTTGTTTAACGTTTTACCATTATGGACAATTATATGGGTCTATTGTTTTTTTGTCAATCACGGTTGTATTTTTTTGTACAAATGCACATAAAAAAATCAGCCAAACCACTTTCAAGTTCAGCTGACCTTCTCTCTTAAATCCGGTGTACGGATTCACGTTCTATGAAAGTACACGGGATCAGTATCTTCTGTTTCACGTCATTCCGTGGCGTCCCCTTCTCTGCGCCTTCTATCTGCTGCAGCAGAAGTTTTGCAGAGACATTGCCGATCTCCTTGAGCGGCAGTGACATCGTCGTCAGTCCCGGAATAAAATACCGCGCAATCTCCTGATTATCGAACCCAACTACCGCCAGATTCTCCCCCGCCCGTTTGCCGTTCTCATTCAGACAGCGGTAAAGTCCGCCCGCCATTTTGTCTGACATACAGAAAACCGCCGTCACTTCCGTCTTCAGAAGTTCCTGTGCTTCCGGATAAGCGCTTACTTCGTCCCACGCAGCATACCGAATCCATGCCGGATTATACAATATCTGATGTTCAAACAACGCCTTCTGATACCCCAAAAGCCTCTCCTGCGTATGAATATTATCCGCTTTCCCGCCGATGACGCCGATCCTACGGTGTCCTTTCGAAATCAGGTACTTTACGATCTCGTATGCCGACCCCTGGTCGTCGATTCCCACAGACGGTATCTCCGGATTACTGTCAAAAGCATATGTCATCACCGCCGGCGTGGAAAAGCGCTCCGGAAAGCAGTGTATCACCCGGGCATGTCCGGCAATATAGATGATCCCGTCCACCATGATCGAGGTCAGTTCCCTGATCGCCGGCTCCAGTATGGCATGATAATCCGCCTCTTTGTTGTACCAGGAATCACTCCATCTGGCATAAAGACGCAGGTTCTTGACAATAGAGCGATAGCCGTTCTCTTCACAGTAACTCATGATGCCTTCCACGATCTCGGGCGTCGTAAACTGTGCGATATCCTCCGCTATGATGCCGATCATCTTCGTCTTCTGGTTGCGCAGGCCCTGCGCAATGTAGTTGGGTCTGTATCCTAATCTGTTGACAGTCTCCAGTACTCTTTCTTTCGTCTCCTGACTGACTTTCGGCTTGCCGTTCAAAATATTCGACACGGTCGTCGGCGAAACATTACATTCTCTGGCAATCTCCTTTATCGTAATCATTCTTATGCGTCTCCCAAATACTCCGTTCCTTACCAGTAGAATATAACATTTCACCGCTCACGATGCAATCACATGTGTTTGCCTTCCACTGCTGTTTCGTGACAGTTCGGCTTCCGGCTTTCCTGTCATTTCCAATCTTATCATGTAACAGAAGAAATTACAAACAGCAAAACCTGTGGCTGTACGCCGGATTATTGATTTTTACCCTGAATCATGCTATCCTTTAGCCAGCTGATTAAGAAGGGAGGCGGAAATAATGACTTTGTTACAGGAAGCATACACACTGATGCAGAGGCAGCCAGAAAAAAATATCCGGCTGATTGTGGACCTTCTCCGAACTATGTCCGTAAGAGAAAATGCGCAGACTCAGGTATTCCGGCGAACTGGCCTTGCGAAAGAGGCCGTAAATCTTCCGGGTGATTTTGACGAAACTTTTGATGCCCTCGATCATGATATCGAAGAGATGTTTTATGGAGATAGCTTATGAAATATTTATTGGATTCCCATATTTTAATCTGGGAAAATACACCGCCCCATAATGACCCATTTGATAAGATGCTGATTGCCCAGGCAAAAACCGAGGGCATGACTTTCCTGACGCACGATCATCTGCTGAAAGACTATGGAGAAAGTTGTGTCAAGACGGTATGATGCAGCAGGATGCCCTGCAGCGAAGTGCAGGGCATCGTAAACAGTCACATCACCCGATCCGCGCCTCCACAGTCCGGAATGCCTCCGGCAGATCTATCTCCTCCGTTACATCCAGCATCGGTTCCCCGTCAATATCAAAATGTGTCCTACGTGCGGCAGAGGAGCGCGGTCCGTCCACGCCGGCCCGCATGTGATAGAAATTCCACACCAGTCCATTTTCGTCGGTCAGATAGGAATTATGGCCGGTGCCGTACTCGCCTTCCACGGAGGCGGAAGACATCAGCGGGTAATTACTCTTGCTCCAGTTATCCGGATTCAGGATATCGCTGCCCATCACAGGCTTTAACAGTCCAACCGTGTAGGTGGCATCGACTGCCGCAGCCGCATAAGTGATCATCAGCTGGCCGTCCCGCTCCAGCGCATAAGGTCCTTCCACCACATAAGTGTGGTTGTTCTCCCAACCGTACTCCGGTTTGGCAATACATACTGGATCGGTCACCAGTTTCCACGGCTCCTTCTCGTCAATCTGCGCCAGATACAGCCACGCCCCCTGATCTACCGGCAGGAACTGCCGCTGGGACCACATGACATATGTTTTGCCTTCATAGGGAATGGTAGTCATATCGAGGGATATCACTTTGCCCTCTTCACACAGCGGTGAACCGTCTTTCTTCACCACCATGACCGGTGCCGACCAGTCCTCCCTGCAGATCGGATCGCCGCCTTCCCGCAGCTTCCGCACCCGGGATTCCTCATGATAGAATTCACCGGATGTCGCTGCATGGAACACATACAGCTGCCCGTCCACCTCGTGGAATTCCGGCGCCCACAGCAGCCCGCCGATTCCCGGATAAGTCTCCGAATCCAGGAAAAGCTCTTCCTCTGCCGTCAGAATCCCTTCCAGCGTATCGGCACAGCGCATGTAGAGCGTATGGTTGTTATCCGCATCGTTGGTGGCAATAAAATAATACTTTCCGTCCCGGTACATGCAGACCGGATCCGCCCGATGCTCTGCAAAAGGCGCCGGGAAATGTTCCTGATGCACTCTGCCCCGTACCACATGGGCTTCCTTCTCCGCCGGCTCTTCCCAGTCAATCTTACGGACAACCGTCGTCCCGTCGCTGTAGGAAGCGACCGCCTTCACGTCCTTAAGCTCCTCCACGGACCGGAACGGCCCTTCCTTGGATAACGCCATGCCGACGCAGACCGGCGGCAGCAGCTTTTTCAACAGATACTCTCCTGCCGCCTCGGGAACGACAATCGTATTGCCGGGCACGACGCCTTCCACCAATTCCAGTTCCTCTGCCGTAAACGACGGCGCAGAAATGCCCGGCTTCGCAATTTCCCTGACGGAGGCAGGATCCAGACACATGGGTGCCTGCGCATCTTTCCCCGCATTTTCCTGCCAGGAAGCCACGCCTTCCATCCACTGCCCGCCCTCTGTCTGCCAGCAGATTCTGTAAGCCTGTTTTTCCCCATCAAAGACGCATCGCACCTCCGTGATCTCTCCGGATTCCTGCAGTCGGCACAGCCCCTTCTCCTCATAGTGAACCAGATCCCGGCTGACAAAGAAAAGCACACAGCCCTGACTGGACGCATCCGTTTCGCCCTCGCCGCCGGTGCGCACGGCCAGAATCCCGTAGCCGCCGCAGGATTCCCCGTCCCTGCACGCACTGCCATTCCCGGCGCTTTGCTGTCCGCTGCCTTCCGGATTTTCCCTGGACAATTCAAAAAGCCACGGTTTCTTCAAGCATCTGGCGTCTAAAGTGCCGTCCTCCGGATTCTGCAGCGCTCTGGCATACAGAAGGCCTTCGTTATGGTGAAAGGGCCGGAACTTTCCGTCCTCACCCCGATAGGCAAGATGCATACTGTATGCCATCCTGCCGCCGTATATGATATCTTCTTTTGGTTGTCTTGTGTAACTTAACAGTTCCATAGCAAATTCATCCTCTTTTTCTCTCTTTTTTTCTACACTTTACGCGTAGGCAAACAACTTCACCTTCAAAAGCGCCGGTTCCTCATAACGCAGGCTGGTGGCCTCGTCCCCGTTGAATCTACGTCCGGCTTTCCATACGCCGTCCTCGAACTGCCCCTCTTCCAGCAGCAGCAAATCCACATACGGTTTCTTCTCATCCGTGGAAAAGGGAAGAAGTCCGGCCGCATGGATCATAACATAGAAAGTGTCTTCCGTCTCCTTTAAGATCAGGCACACACCCCGCCCGTCCACAATCACCGGATCCTCCAGATTAACCCGGAAGCCGAAGGAGCCAAAGAGCATCTCATCCTCTTCTTTTCTCTCGCCGGACACCGCCTGCAGATCCCCGGTTCCGTATCTGCCGCCCAGAAGCGGCATCATCTCCTGCAGGTTATGGGTAAACCAGTAATATTCCTCCACGCTCTGCGGCGTCTTCAGTGCCGGATCGCTCACATCCATGCCGAACAACGCTCCCTGCTGTGAATTAAAAGGCTTTCCGATATCCTCAAATCCGAAGGGTGCATAGCACATGGCATGGTAATGGCCCACCGCATATACCTGCCGCACGCCCGCATAACTGTGTGTGGCGCATTCCGGAATGAACAGCGGATTGCCCCTTTTGACATATGCGTCACAAATACCCGGGAAATCCGGCACATAAATATCCGGCGCAAACACGTCGATCTGCGGTGCACAGTACTCCCACACTTCCATCATCCGCGACACTGGGCCGCCGCTGGGATACATACCCGGCTCCTCGCCTTTATCCAGCCAGCAGTTTACGGTCATCGGCAGCGGATATTCCGCTTTACCGGCGGCCGCCAAGGTGGTCCGGCCAACAGCGATAAGAAAGGATTCTCATGACCGAGAACCATTCGAGCTATCTGTTCACGTCCGAGTCCGTCACCGAAGGGCACCCGGACAAAATCTGCGACCAGATCTCCGATGCCATCTTGGACGCTATCCTGGCCAAGGAGATCGCACTTTCAGAGGAAGGTTACATCGCCCCCGACGG